>JACCDW010966778.1_pt1 | contig 31925 bp, 38 predicted proteins | sample 7449781 | NCBI WGS metagenome assembly JACCDW01 (sample SAMN15323449, study PRJNA562643) | freshwater metagenome | isolation source: river surface water | place: USA:Blue River Watershed | collected 2017-08-18
ACCACGTGACATTACAGCACCTCAATAAATTTTAAATCATAACTTGAAAAGAAAGTTGGATCCATGTTAAATCCATTGATGTCTTCTGCTAGTCTTACAGTAACAGGCACACTCTTATGTGTTACAGTTCCTGAAGCATTGGCTCTTAATGGAGGGCTAATGTTAATTGAAAGAGCACCGCCAGTAGTAGCATTGACAGTATTAGTTACTAGATAAACTTTATCATGGCTACTGAACTTGATTAAGTCGCCAGGTTTAAAAACATTAGTGCCTGATGTAGCACTAGAGGTAGCACTAACTGTAGTAGCACCTGCCGTAGCCGTGCAGTTAATTGTGCCACTGTATGCTCCACTGCTGTCACCAATATTGCTGTAGTCAGGAAATGTAAGAGTAAATGAAGTTAAATTACCACGAACTTCACCAATAAATCCAAGCAATGTTTTTCCATCTGCTTCAGACAGATTACTAAAGGTAGCAGTAAATGTAAAATATTGACTGCCTGTTTGTGTTCGTTGCTCACGGCCGTTAATGGCTCGCAACACAATAGTTGGTGTTACACTTTGAAATGTTATGTTGGTTGCGGTTACATTAGGAAACGGCATTGTTATTCTCCATTAAAATCCAAGTTTTAAAAGTGATGATCCTAAGAATTCATCAGCACCTTGGTCATTGACTGCTTGGCGTATGATATTAGATATTGTTGTGCTGTTGTTAACTAGCATGTCTTCAACACTTTGACTATCAACAGCATTAATTGTAAAGTTGACATTGACTGCTTGTGGGTTAGTTACATAAACAGGAATTGGATCTAAACTTGAAGCAAATGCTGTTGAGGTGGATGTATCTTGAACATCCATAGTATCTAACAAACCTGTTGTCACGTTGAAAACGGAGTCAAATAAACTGCCCATCCATCCATCAAGTGAGCCACTGCCAGTGCCACTGAACAAACCAGTAACTTCAGAAACAATATCTCCCAGCCAACCCATACCTTCCATGCTAATACCAAGGTCACCGTTGCCTGTTCTACTTAACGGAACAATGGCTTCTGGTCCTGCTTCGCCCATCATACCTATGCCATTGTGAGCCATTGGGAATATGCTTGGATGACTTATGATAGCACCTTTAGCAAATTTAGTAACAGCACCATTGTTGAATACTCCACCTTTTGCAAAGATTGAGAAAAGGGCTGTTCCAATATCTATAACTGTATCTAAGAAGCCTCCGCCTCCTCCTCCGCCTCCAAACCAACCACTTACAGAACTAGCAATACTTCCTAGGTTATCAAACGCCCAGTCAAACACATTACCTAGAACGTCCCATAAAAGATCTCCAGTCCAACTAGCACCTTCTGCTAATAGACTCCAGCCTTGGTTAAACCAGTTGACCATCTTGTCTGCGGCCCACATACTAACATCAGCAACATACTCACCAAAGGTAATAAATGTGCTAGTTCCGTAACTGGCAAGGTCGTATATACTCCATTGTCCATTAGAACTGAACAAACTCATTTGTTCTGAACCTAATCCAACAAAGTTCTTAACCCAACCAATAGCCATAGCAAATGCTTCTTTTAGAAGTTGATTTGTATCAATGCCAAATATCTTAACAATATCTGTCATAATACCCCATTTTTCACGTGAGATACCTGTCATTTCAAGTAACTTGTTGTTTAAGAATCCGTATAGGTTGCTGTATTCACTAGCAGTAGCATCAACATAATCTTTGTTAAGTTTACGCATGATGGCATGTTTTTGTTCTTCTGTTAAGACTTCTTGTGCGGCAGAGTTATTCTTGAACTTCATTAGTTCTTCTTGATATTTGCCATAAGCACTCATGTCTTGTGTTCGTGCGTTTTCTGCCATTCTGAAATAGTCTTCAGCATATTTCTTTTGAATGGCGTATTTGGCCTCTTCGTAGTTTAGGTCTTGGCTTAATCGTCCTGCGTCACGGTCTGCTTCTAGTTGTGCTAGGTCAGCCGCATACTTTTGATTAGTAGTCATGTTGGCTAATCTTTCTTTTTGGATTAGGTCAACATATTTCTTACTGTAGTCAGCACGTAAAGCCGCAATGTATTTTTGATATTCTTCTTCACTAAACTTACTGATATTCTGTCTGTCTAGTGTTGCCTGAGCAAAGTCTTTTTCATACTTTTGCTGATCTGTTAATGATTTGTCTTGGTTTGTCTTGATGAATTGTAAGTAGCCTTTGTATCTAGATTCAAGTTCATCTGTTATACGTAGACGTTCATCTCTTTCATTGAGAAGGGCCTGTGCTCTTGCTCGCATGTTAGCAATTTCTTCGTCTGTATATTGTTTGCCAATCTTACGGCCATTGTTAATTGTTTCTTGAATGACCCTTTCAACTTCCACCATGTCACGGCGTTCTTTGCTGAATAAGCCTGAATATTTGATTTGTTCTTTAAGTTGGTCAGTATATTTGCTAAAGGCTGTTTCACTAACCTTAGCCATAGCACCACTTTTCTCAAGTTCGTCTTTAAGTTCTTGACTGCCTTTTGCGGCTGTTTTACTTTGCTTGCCTAAGTTGTCTGTAGTATCGCCAAGTTTGCTGGCTTCTTTTTCTGTATCTTTACTGCTTGAACCAAATGCCATAACAGCAGTGGCAACTACACCAACAAGTGTTGCTACTCTGCCCCATGGTGTTGCGGCAAAGACTGTGTTAAACAATCCTGTTGCTACTCTTGCGGCAGTCACAGCAACAGTATAGGCTTCCCAAATGAATACCAATGCCTTAATAGTTGCGGCAATAGCCAATGCTCCACCTAAGGCAAGCAAGGCTACAGTCAATGGTTTAATTGCGTATTCAACTGCCTGTATTACACCTACAAGAATATTTCCACTTCCACTCATGTTGAGGAAGTCACGGATCGTTGCTTGGAATGAATTGCTTAATGCCTGTAGTGCTTGTCCTACAGTTATAGGCATTTTGCCCATTTGTTCATTTAGGTCTTCTAAACCATCACGCAGAGCAAGACCAACAATCTTAGCATTTAAGAAACCTTCACTGGCTAACTTACGCAATTCTGCTGTGGTAAATCCTGTTTGTTCAGTCAACACCTTCATCAACATAGGGTTGACTTCAAGCATGGTTCTTAATTCGTCACCTTGTAATCGTCCACTCTGCATGGCTTGTGCGAACTGATACAATGCTGAGGCAGCACCTTGTGTGCTTGTGCCTGAGATCATTAATGTCTTGTTAAAACTTTCAACAACCTTCATTAAGTCGCCTGTAGACAAACCTATCTGGTCTTGACTTAATTTTAATTTGGCATAGAGATCAACTGTAGGTGCTAATGCCTGACGTGTATTCTGAGCAATCTCAAATAACTTGTCATAGGTAGAGTTAAGTTCTGCCTGGCTGTTTGTAACAAGCCTTAATCTGTTGTCTAGTGTTTGAATATCACTAACATAGTTTAAAACTTCTCTAGCAGCCAATGCGGCAGCAACACCTTGAATGGCATTTGAAAAAATGTCTGCCTTAGCAGCCAACGATTGTAGTTGGCCACCAAGCATATTAAATCCTTGCTGACCAGAAGTGCCAATGCCCTTAAGTTGATTACTAATCTCTGTTAAGGTGGCACTGGCCTTGTTAACAACTTCAACGTTTATTTGATAATTTTCTGATGCCACTTTATCTCTTCCTTGGTTGTCTCTTCTTCTGGGCTTCTTCCTGTTTGCGACGTTCTATCTTATAGAATGCCGCCCACATGCGTAACTCTAGAGTAGAAATTTCCAAAACTTCTTCTAGGGACTTATGTAACTCCTTTGCTAAAAACATTACAAAGTGAAGTTCATTGTCCCCAGTTAGTTTTTTTCCAATTCACCTACACTAGGTAAGTCGCCACCGTTTAAGACTCTGCTTAAACTTAATACTACATTAGGATCGCATTCATTCATCAATGTAACTTTGTCATACTGACTAAACAAAGGCTTTCCTTCACTATCTAATGCCTTGGCAATGATTGCTTCAACCAATGCCTCAACGGTTTTGTTCTGTTGGGCTAATTCAACAATTTTAGCCTCTTGTTTTAATGTTGTTATATCACGGAAGTAAACATCCAAGTCCCACTCAGCAACGTGGTGTTTTTTAAGTTCGCCACCTAGGCGATTTTGGAAATGCTTCTGTGCTTTTTGAATTGCTGATAATTTTGCGTTTGTCATTTTTTGATTGTTCCTATGTTTTGAATTGCGGCCAATATGCCTTGTCTCATAAAGCCGTTGGGTGCTTGACGAGAACGACCTTTTTCAAGTAGTCCAATGTATTCAACACGGTTTTCAACACTAGACTGTCTTGATTGCCATCCTCGTCTTGCTTTGCCAGTTTTAATTGGCGTTCTTCTTGCTACTTCATTTTTGATTTCAGGAACAAGTCTATTGATGAAAGTATCAACAGCCGTGCGTAGGCCAGTTAAGTTTGTATCACCAACGACTTGAACCTTAATCTCAATCATAATTAAGCAGAGAATTTCTTGTTGACTGGAGCACCTGTTCCTGTGAAAGAAACAGAAGCAGTTACTAGTCCGTCATAACTTGCTGTTACAGCAAATTCAGTAACGATAACAGTTCCAGAGAACAATGTTCCTACAACTGATTCGTCTGGATAGAACTCAACCATTACGGCTGCGTCTGTATCTGGATCCATTGCTGTTTGAACGGCAGCCTGTGTGCTGTCATCATAAACAATTTCCATAGAACCTGACCAAGATTGTAAACCTTTCTTGTGTGTTCTATAACCACTGTTATTCATGCTTGTGTCTTCTACAGTATCACGTGTAAATGTTGCTGTCCAAGAACGAACTGCGGCCACTGCGGTTAGAGTGTCTGCTCCACTCTTCATCATTACTTTACCATTACTACCTTCATATGTTGCCATGATTAGTCTCCTTTATCTTCTGTTGGCGGGTTGGATGGAACTTCCTGTTCCACTACTTCAGCAACTGCTTTAATAACATTTTTGCTGAATTTTTTTGGACTGGTGTCAGACACTTTAGTCCAACCCTGCTCCAAAAATTTGTTTAGATAACGATCCTTAACTGTGATAGTTTCGTCACCTTTTCTTAAAACATTACTCATTATACGACTCCTTTTTGGTATCTATATCTCACATCAACTTCTATAACGGCCTCACCTAATGGCGGTAATCGTTCTGGAACATTGATTTGGATTACTTGAGTTGTCATATCCGTATTGTTGGTGCCTCTTGTTCTATCTAAGTCAAGAGTTTCTTCAATGCGTTCTATGATTTCATTGCGTAGTTTGTCTACGTTTTTATTGTTACCCCCTCGCACAAATGCACGAATGGTATAACGAATAGTGGCTTGGCGATAGATGCCCATGCTGTTGTCAAGACGGACTTCTAACCCTGTAGAGATAAGGATTGCTGGGAATTGGGTAATGGCTAATTTTTCAACATCAAAAGGTTCACGTGTAACTAGGATTGGCTTTGGATCAGCCATGTCCTTGAGAACTTTGACTATGTTTTCTGCGAAATCTTCACGACGGGACATAACTTACCTCTTTAATCTTAAGAAGTAGTTAGGTTCCTTTTCTGAGGCACTGAATGTATTGTCTTCATCAATATCATACTCAACACCATCACGTATCACCATATCTATTTCTTCTGCGTATGCTTTTTTATAATAATCCAACTTGATCTGGAAAACATCCATATCAGGCTCAAACTTAGATAGGCGTGGATAAACGTAGTAACCTAAAGCACAATATACTGTGGCTCTAGTTAGTTGGGCTTCATTGAGTAATTCTGGATTCATGACAGCAAAGTTACCAACAATGGTAATGTCATAACGGCCTGCTAGTAAGGTTGGCCACCAGTTGATTCTGAGGTATCTTTCAACGTCTGCTTGTGCCTTTGTCAAAGCATCGTCAAAATTTGGAATTCCGTATTCCAAAATGTCAGGTTCGTATTCCTGAACATTTGCTATTGTTGCGAATGTAGCCATCTATGGGCCTCCAGTTAGTCCTATCTAATGGGTTTGAGCAAGTCCTTCTTGCTATAAGTTATTTAGTTTAGCCATAGAAAAAGGGTATTGATATTACTCAATACCCTTTTATTTGCGATTCGCATCTCTATGCCATCATTCATAGAAACACAGCCTTGTATAAAAAACTTAAGGAGAAATTTATACACAAATATTTAGTCACCCATAAAAAAAGAGCCCCATAAAGAGGCTCTTTTGCTTAATCTAGATTAGATTAAAGAACTGAATCAGCAGTTAACTTAACTGCGTGGTCTGGGTTGATAGCACCAGCACCAGCAACAGCCTTAACAACGATATCAGTAGCACGGGCTGCGGCTTGACGTTGAGTTTCAATGTCAATAGAACCACGCATTGCGTGACCAAATGCTGATGGAGCAAATACAGCACCAACTGCGTCGCCTGAACCGTCAACTGTTAACAATGGGCTTTCGTAAACCATTACGCCTGCGATTTGACCAATGTAGTAGTTAGTTAGAACAGATTCACCAACATTGCTCAATGAAGGAATGTTGTTACCACCTGCTGTAGCAAGTTCTTTCTTAACGTTATATGCTTGTTGTGGAGTGATAACGCAGTAGAAAGGACCTGTTAGTTTACGTTGACGCAATGTTGCGGCAGCACGTAAAATGTAGTCAACTGTTAGTTCTGCACCTGCACCTGGACCTCTTTCGTCTAGGCTTGATGTTGAGAACAAATCAAATACTTGCTTGTCCATAGATTCAGCAATAGCACGACCTGATTGCTCACCTAAAGCAGACAATACATCACTGTATGAACTGTCACGTAGCATGTCAGTAACAGCATGGTAAACAACGTGTTCTGTTAAACTAATTGTTTTGCTGTTTGTGTTTGTTTGAGTGATACTTGCTGATGATTCATCAGTAATAACTGTAGCACTGATGCTATCCCATACTGGGATTTGAACAGTCTTGCCTGCTCCTGCTGGAACATCAAAAACTGTTACTAGTTGACGAGCAATAGACTGCTCATAAGCCTGATATTGTGCGGCTTGTAAAAGGTTAACAAACAATTCACTGTTGTTACCTGAGTATTGACCTGTGGTTGGGTATGGCATGATAATTATCTCCTATTATTAGATTATCGTTTTTGTGATTTCATCATTTCTTTGTATAGGGCACGGTCCTGTGCTCTAGACATGTCTAATTTGGAAACATCCATTTTACCCACTGATCCTGCGGCATTTGCCACAGCACCTTGTGATCCTGACCCACTAGGACCTGCTGAAATAAAGTGCGGATTTGCTTGTAAGAATTCACTTACTAAATCTTCAACACCCATAGCAGAACCTGCGTCTGTATAACGAACAGCACCACTGTCATCTACGATTTCAACTTCGCCTGAGTTATTCAAACGAATTTGATCTTTCAAGAGTCTTACAACTTGCTGTGGATTCACAGCCTTGTTAGCACTTGCCGCAGATAGTAAGTTACCGTCCACTTTGATAGTTTGTAACTGTTTTTGAAGTTCTTGAATCTGAGCATCTTTTTTACTAACAGTAGTTTGTAGAACTTTTTCAAATTCTCCTCTTGCTGTTTGTTGCTCTAGTTGAAGTTTTTCTTCCTTCTCTACTAAAGCACGATACTTTTCTACATCAACACCTTCAAATTGTTTACTGAACTTCTTTCTCTCACGATCTAGTCGTTCACGGACGAACTTATCTACGTCCTCTTGGGTAAAAGTTTTTCCTGCCTGGGTTTCTGTTGTGAAATCATCTTGGTCAACAGTGGAACCAGTTCCGTTGTCTTCAATCATATAATCCTCCTTAATAGGTGAAGAGTAACACCGCCCTGAGTTAATCAGTATAGTAAGATTATTTACCTGGAATGGCAAAAATCCTTATTTTTTCTTCTTATAGCCACTAGCATAGGCCGCACGGGCTTGTGCTACTGCTTTCTTTCTTGAACGATAAGTCTTTCCAGACTTACCCCATTTGTATCCACCTTTTACTTTACGAATAGGCATTAGTATTTCTTCTTTTTGTTTTTATTTTTGCGAGTTCTACTGCCACGTTTTGGTAATGCTTTCATAGGAATTCCCCTTTTTCAAAAGAATTAATTGTCGTGCTGATTTCAATGCGTCTTTTTCTACACAAATCACGCAATTCTAACAAAGCCTCACGGGCACGACGACCTGCGGCTCTGTTTTTCTTAATCATAAACTTTTCGTTGTTTTCGTAGTAAATCTTAGCCAGTTCTAAAATACGCATGTGAACTGGTGTCCTTTTTACACGATATTTGAATTCGTTGACTAGATCCTCAACTGGAGGTTCAATTACCTCAATCAATTCAGGATCTATATCATTAGGAATTGTTGAATCAATCTTCAAGATGTATCCAACCTTCTGCTTGTAGTGCTAGGTGTTCTTCCATAGTTGTTACCATGCGTTGTTCACCTGTTTCTGGATTAACCATTACATGCGGTTCAAAATCTTCTGGATATTCTTCCATATCTTCTTCACTATGGACAATACCTAGTTGTTGTTTAACCATAGGATCGTCAATGGCTTCATCAAGTATTTCGTTATTCAATGCCTGATCTAATTGTGCGTTGCCACTAGAAAGAGCAACAACTTGTTTGGCTTTTTCATACAATGCTAGGTTATCAAGAGCACTATTAACTTCAGCACTTTCACTTTCACCAACGTTAACAACTAATTCTTCATATCTGTCATCATCGTTTACTAGAATGCGTAACATCTGACGTTCAATTTCTTCATGGACAACATCACTCTTAGGACCTGCTTCTTTGGCCAGTTTAAGCATGTTCATATCATTATACTTGTCTTGAATGTTGAAACTGTCTGGATAAATGATTTCGCCGTTCCAACTAGTGCCTTGCCAACGGGCATACAATCTCCACAGTTGCTCTTCTGCGTGTTCTAAATTGTCTGCCTTTTCAGCAAGACGAGCATTTAATAATTGGAATTCAGTAGCAAGGGCAACACCACTTAATCTACGAGTCTCAATGCTACGGATTCCACCCATGTGTGCCATACGGTCAATGGCTTCAACTTTTTGAACTACAGATTTTAACAATCCATCAATTGAGGCACCACTTGGTTGTAACAAGTAAGGCTTAAGACCTTCTTGTAAGTCTTCTGGCATTTGGATAATGCTACCCGCACCTGCTGATGCTTGTGTGCTGGCAGTTTTTACTAAAGAAGGGTGATTAGTGAGTCTAAGCAGTTGAACGCCCTCATTTAACTCATCATAAATGGCACGTTGCATGTCTGCTACGTCGCCCACGTCACTAACCCCCAAACCTTTCACTGGGCTACGTTGTCCGTAGACGCAGACAGCAGGAACAACACCTAAAGCATTAGGCACTTCGTTTTCAACTACAACGGTATCAGTGTCTGGGTCAATGCTTAATACAGTTATTGTTTCTGTTGTGTAAATTCTAAATGTTTCACGGCCGTTGCTCTTGCCTTCGTAGACTTTGATATACGTTAATACGTAACTGCCGTTTGGACTTCTACTGTAGTTCCAGTCTAGGACATTTTCTGGTGTATAGATTGAAATATATGGACGAATACCTTGATTTAATTCTTCAGCACGAGTATAGGCATTACTTTGTGGTTTGTCAATAACAATCCAGCAGTTTCCATAAACACTGGCGTAGGTAGAAATGTCACGCATGACAGCATCAAAACTACGGCCATCTAAATCAGCATCTTTGAGGAAATCATTAAGTCCAGGATCTGCGGCTAAGTTGCCAAAGATTCTTTTTGGAGGTTGGCGGAATAAGAAACTATTATAGATAGCAACAACAGCCTTGACATGATTGTCTAAAGGAGTTGTTTCAAGTCTTTGTTCATAATCCTCAACAGTTTCCATGATATAAGGAGTAAGATATTTTCCATCCTTATAATCCTTAGAACCAAGGTAACTGTTCATAAGGAATTGCCAGTGGTTAATATTATTTTCCCAGTGGCTGTTTGGTTGCATTAGTTTTTCTTTATCATTCATTTGTTATTTCCTCGTGCCAAATGTCCATCGTTGAATTTCATCCGTCTGCTCTACATAAGTTCTCAATGGGAATAGATAGTCTATTAAGTATGACAAAGCATCTGACATGTGATCTAATCCAGAGTCTTTGTCTATTTGATTAGTGCCTTCCTTATAGGTAAGGCGTTGTAAACTTTCAATTGTATGTTTACATCTTGGATCTATATAGAGTTTGGTTGTTCCATCTGCTGAACGCAACTTTGCGTTGGCAGCATTTACACGATCTCTCACAGGAGTATGAAATTGTCGTGCATGAACGGTGAACCCAGCATTGACCAGAATGCTAAAGTCTGTTTTACCTCCTGCTGATGTCTTCTTCTGCCTGGCGGCAGGATCAGGGTATATTATAATTTTGCTATTTGGATAACGTGTTTTTAATTCATTAGCAATTTCTTCTGTTGAACTTCCGTTAACATGTAGTTCATCATAGACACGAATCTCGCCGCCTGATACTTGTGCGATAACAGCACAAAATGGCGACCAGTTAAAGTCCATCCCTACATGAATTACATTTGTATCTATGTCTGTTTGTTTTTGAACATGCGTGGCATAATCAAAATTATAATATACCATGCCAGTATAAGTGTTGAACGTAGCAAGGTATTCTTGAGCAAATGTTTTGCTGTCAAGGTCACGTTTTGCGGCTTCTATTTCTTCAGGCGGAACATTGCCGCCGTCAATAGTAGTAAACTGGAATGCGTTCCAATCACTTTCTGTTAGGGCTTTGGTATAAAGTTCGTGTGACCAAGAACCAACACCACGAGGAGTGCCACAGAACAGGGCCCCACCCTGCTTGTCAGATAAGGTGGGACGTATTACTTCTGTCCAGGCCTGCTTGGGCACATCCTGAAATTCGTCTATAACGACAAAGTCAAGGCCAACACCTCGTAGACTATCAAAGTTATCTGCTCCTTTTAGAGCAATCATACTTTTATTTTTTAGGCGAATAGTCAACTCCGCCTCGTTCTTGCTATCAATCCATCTTAGTTCTGATAGTTTGTTAACAAGTTGCATCCAAGTAATTTGTTTTGACATGCGATAACTTGGACTTACATACCAAATAATAGCACCTGGCTTTTTAGCCGCAGCCTTACACAATTCACGAATAGACAAGTGAGTTTTACCAAATCGTCTGCCTGTGATAAGGACCTTAAAACGATTTGTATCGTTTGCTACTTTTGATTGTGCTTCACTTAATGCCATTTAAAATAGTCTCTTCCAATCAATGTGTGTTGCGATGTAAATTAGCAACGGGCCAAGGATAGCAACAGCACCCATTAGATACTGTCGTTTACCTTCAAGTCTTTCTAACTTGGCGATAACTTTACCATGGTCTTCTTTGTTTTCTTTACGCATCTGTGTGATGTCTTCTTTCAAGTCATCAACTTTTGTTTCAAGAACGGCCACTCTTTCATTAGTAGTTGCCATATATTAATCTTCCCAAGGTAGTGGACTTGTGTCCTCGCCGTTGTTTGGATTGTCTTCTTGTCCAAGATATTGTTTACCTAGCCATACCAACATCTTGCTGTCGCCGTTCAATGCCTTTTCAAACTGGGCACGACGCAGACTCTTTCGTCCAACACTACGACCTTTTTCAATCAAATCGCCAAAGTTACGATTTAATGTTTCTGGGGTCATGTTAAATTGATCCGCAATCTCCTTCAACGAGCATTGAAGTGTGGCTAGTTTCCAAACTAAATCACGGTCAACATCTTTGACCTTTTTAGGTTTACCAACACCTGGTTTGTTATCTTCTTGATCAGTCATAATTCCTTCCTCGTTATAGAGTTCTTGCTTTTACTTTGATTCTAAAATATCGCCTGTCGTCGTAGCCTGAGGAAGTTGTAATTTTGTTATAAACTTTATAAATTTTGCCTGCTTGTCCGCCACTAATTTCAATACTTGCGGATGTATTGGTATTAGTTGCGGCTTCATTTACTAATGGGCTTGTATCGCCTGTAATTGTTTCTAGTGTCCAAACACTAGTTGTGATAGTTTGTCCTGTAGGCAACCATTGGCTCCAATCCATAGTATAGACTAGGTCTGCTTGAGGGTCCTTGTCAATATATGTGCCTTCGTTGTCTGCTAGGAATCCAGTAATTGTTGCCATGTCTGCTCCAAATTCTTATAATAAAATATTTATTCTTGTTTCAGAATCTACGGGTATTAAACGACTTTCTGGCAACACTTCAATGCCTCTATCTTCACTTTCTACCTCTGCGATTCTGTTTTCAGGCAATACCATAATGCCTCTTGTTTCACTTGGGACATAGATTGTTAAGTCTAGATCCTGTTTTGGTGTCATCACTAATTTTGATGACAATGCGTATTCAGCAAACATTGTGCTGGCTGCACGAACATTGCTAATTCTTCCTGATACTTCTAATAATGCGTTAAAGGTAATGTTGTCGCCAACAAAACCAATAACCTTTTCACCAGTTGCTTCTAAATTAGCATTGGTTTGTAGATTTGCACTGGCTTGTAGTGCTGGAGTTGATGTAGCACTAACTGTTTGTGTAAAGATTGTTGGCAAATCAGCATTGGCTTGTAGTGATGGAATGCTATTTGCTGAACAAACAAAACTAAAGATTGATGTTGCGGCAATTGCTGATTCTAAATTAATACCGCCTGTCGCACTAGATGTAAATTGGCCTAATAAATCTAATGGTTCTAACAATACAGGAGGTTGTGTTACAGCATCTGCTAATAAAACAAATTGTGCAGTAGCATCTAACGACGCACCAAATGTAACAATACCTTCACAGTCTAAATGAGCAAAATTATCAGCAATAATTGATGATTCTTTTAACAAGAAGGCAGTAAAGTTTGCTGTAAATTCACTGTTGACATCTAATTGTCCAGTGTGATTAACATCTGCACTTACAGTCTGTGTAAATTCAAAACTTTGATTACTGCTAATTTGCTGTATTGTTCCACCAGCAACTGTCTGTGTAAATTGACTTGTTAAATCTATTTGACCTGACAACACAGGTGCCATAGATTCACCAGCAGTTACTTGACTGAATATGCCAACAACATCACTGGTAGCATTTCTTAAAACATGCGGAGGTGTTGTCTGTGTAAATTCTGCGGATAGATCAGCACTAGCATTTTTATAAAGTTCTACTGCTGTAGTTAAGGCAAATTCACTGTTTAGATTTGCTTCAGCAAAATCTATTACAAGATAATCAACCGCCAATGTTGCTGTGCTGGTTAAGTCAGCACTGGCATTCTTGTAGTTTATAGCACTTACTGAACTTGTAAAGGCACTAGTTAGATCTGCCTCGCCTTGTTTGTAGGCAATTTCTCCTGATACAACTAATGTAAATTTAGATAAGACTTGATTTGTTGGATTTGCTTTGTAATCAGTTGTTAAAGTTACAGGCAAATCATTGCTGTATGAATATGTATTGACCCCAAATGGATAATCAAACATTTCATAGTTCTTTGTATCATATCCACTAGGAGATGCTCCAAAGTCAACAAATCCACCATTATAAAATGTGCTTACAGATACAGAGCCAGATGCTAGACCTGTATAAAATTGTTCAAATCCAGAAATTGCTTGGCTAGACTCTTGATATTCAGCAAAACCATTACCATACAATACAGGTGTAGTTTTTACTTTTACGCCTGTTGGATTAGATCCAATACCCCAATGAGTATCAAAGTAAACTCTAGTTGTTCCTGACCATTCATCTGGTCCAACTTGTGCTACAACATGTTTGTTGCCTTGACTAACACCATTTACAAATAATTCTATATAATCTGCTTGCCCATCTTTAGTAAATTTAAAGAAGAAATGGTTCCAATTAGTGTTACTTGGCATTGAATCTGCCCAAGTAACAATCCAATCTAAGTATTGAGGTGTAGCACCATCGTTGTTATCATAACCATCCCAAACAATAGTATTTCCACTATCAATTCTAATTTGTTGGATATTAAGTATAGATGATAGATTTCCATTTACATCAAGTTGTAGTGATCTATTATCTAAAATATTACCTGTGCTAGTTGATGTTTTTCTTCTAGCCCAGAATGATACTACACCAGCAGAACCAAATTCTAGTAGGTGATGCTCATCACCATCAAATTCAATACCTGTGATACTTGGATCAATACCACTATAAGCATATAATCCTGTGCCGCCGCCAATAACACTACCTTGTAGTATTAAACCAGCAGTTGATTCTGTAGTAACAGTAGCAGTGATGTCACTACTAATTGATTGAATTCTAACACAACTTGCTTCTACACTAGCAGAACTAGTTAAGTCTGCGGAGGCTTCGTGTGTTACATCTGCTGATACACTGATATCAGTATGAACATTTAGACTGCTGGATATTTGTTTGATTAAACCATCAACAACATAGAATGTTGCTACAGTAGCAGTTAAACATTCTGCTTCATAGATGGTGCCTGCTGATACATCACAGGCAACTGTCATTATACAAACAGCATCGTCACGTAAGATCTTTTCGCCAGTAGCAGATAAGTCTGCTGTTACAGTAACATCACTGGCAATTTGTTTTATAACAGTATAATCTATACCTAAAACAAAATTACTGCTAATGTCACTTACTGCATTAAAGATTTTATCAGCAGAAACAGTTACACTGGCGGAAGTATTAGTGTCTGCTTGGGCTTGCCATACATAACTACCATCTGCTGTAACTGTAGCATTGGTTGTAAAGTCTTCAGCAAGGTCATAAACAATGCCGCCTGAGGCACTAACAGCAAAATCACTAGTTGCGTCTAACTGGCCATTGTTTAATTTTCTACTTGTGGCATCAACAGTAAATGAACCAGCACAATCTGCTGATCCACCGTGTGTTACTACCATGTCTACAACTAATTCAGCAAAACTATCAACATAGATGCTGGCTTCTTTTAATATTCTACCTTCAACTTCAAGACTTGCAGGTAAAACAATGTCTAATGTAGCATTGTGTGTAACGTTAGCACTAACACTAGTTGTAAATGAACTTGTTAATGAACTTTCAGCATAATGTATACTTGCTGATTGGGCAGTTACGGCAAATTCACTTGCTAGTGAACTTTGACCGTATTTGGTAAGGACACCATCACCAGTTAATGTAAAGTTACTACTTACTGCGGCATTACCATTGTGAAGTGATAAACCTTGAGCAGTTAAAGTAAAATTACCTGTAACAGAACTGTCAGCATTCTTAACAAGACTAGCATCAGCAGACTGAGTAAAATTACTTGTTACTGAACTGGCCGCATCTTTTACAACAATGGCATCAACAGTTACAGTTTCTTCTACTAATAATGTTGCTTCACCAGACAGTAATTTTTGTCCAGTTGCTGATAATGTAGCAGAACTAGTCAAATCAGCAGACATTGTCTGAACAATTAACGCACTAACAGAGCAGGTAAACTGCGGTGCTAGAGCCGCATCAGCATTGGCTACATAGGCAAAGTAGCCATCTGTATCATAATAACCTTGCTCAATGTAGTATAAATCTGCCATGTTAGTAGAGATAGAAGTAGTTTGTGGCTAATGCATTTGATCCACCGTCTGTCATAGAAACAGTTGCGGCAGTTCCTGCGGGTTGTGTATTTTGTATCAAATATTTTACATACAAACCTGTTCCGTTTGATACTTCAGTAGGTGTGTAGTTGGTAAATCCACGTGTAGTAATTGATCCTGAACTTGCGTAGGTAGCAATTAATACCTGAGGCCAGTAAGTTGTATTTCCAGACAATGACTGGTTAGTTGGTGTAGAGGCTGTTGCTTGGGAACCATTATTAATAAATGACGAATTAATAATTGGCACTGAAAATCTAAAAACTAAAAGTGTTTTTCTTGTTCCAGTTCCGCCTGACATGCCAGTGATAGTTGATCCTGAATCGCCTGCTACTAATATTTTACGACTAACGTTAAGATAGTTAAATGGCGACGTAGCAGATTGATTTGGACTTGACATTGCTGTAAATCCTGTTGGAGTTACTAGTGTAGGCAATGTGGTTCCCCATGCGTGATCTGCTAAGATAACAATATCTCCAGTTTGTGCTGACGCAGGTATGGCAATTGTGGTGGTGCTACTTGTAGCACTGGCAACAAAACTTATACTTGGTGCTGTTTGCATAGGATATCTTACTAGAACAATACCACTACCACCAGCACCACCTAAGTTACTTCCACTAGTAGTAGCACGACCAGTTCCACCACCGCCAGTTGCTGTATTGGCTGTTCCAGCACTTCCTGTTACAGCACCGCCACCGCCACCGCCATAAGCAACACCACCTGCGGCAGTAGCACCTGACTGTCCAGGTGTTTGTGCGTTAGACCAAACACCGCCACCACCACCAGAACCTAACATAGGTCTAGTCATTAAGAATCCACTGGCGTTTGTTCTATCTGGAATAGTTGTTGGAGCACCACCATTGCCTGCTACGTTAACAGTTGAAGCATTAACACCATTACCACCATTACCACCACCACCACCACCTGCGGCACCAACGTTAGTTGTTACTAGACCTGTTCCACCTGTATTTCCACTTCCTGAAGTAGCACCAGTTCCACCTGTATTACTGGCACCAATAGTTGTTCCTGCTACACCACCAGAACTTGAAATACTAAAGGCACTACTTGCTCCGCCATTTGTTGGAGCAGTTGTGCTGGCTGTTCCGCCTGCACCTACAGTAATTGAATAGGTTGTGGCAGTTGTTGTAAAACTTCCTGTTTTAACTTGTCCACCACCGCCACCACCAGAGCCAATATAAGCACCTGTAGAAATAGAAACGCCTGGGCCACCACCGCCAGCAATAACATAATCCACACTACCGCCTGCTGATACAACAAAGTTTTGACTACCTGTTGTAGTAAAATCATGTTGCTGATACCAAGTGCTATTGCCTGTATTATACCAATATCTAACCGTGTTACCACCTGAGGCAGTAACATAAGTTGGGGCAGCACCGCCATCTAAGGCCTTGGCAATAGCATTGAGTTTGAATGCTCCAATTGGCATTATGCGAATCCTTTTCCTAAACTAGCAAAATAGTTTGTGCCATCAAAATAAACAGAAAGAATATCAATACATCCTGCTGTAGCAGTTAATGTTTTAACACCACCAGCAAATTTCATTGTTGAGGTAATGCTGGTATAAGCAGTTCCACCATAGATAATCAATGTTAATGTTTGTCCAGCAACAGCACTGGTAAATCCGTTGATAGTCAATGCAGAGTTAAGAGTAATTTTTTGAACATTACCGTTGGCCACGTTAGGCGTTATAGTTCCACCAGTTGTGCCTAAATCAAACAAAGCACCTTCGTTGATGGCTTTTAAACTTGCTGATGTTGATGCTGACAATGTAGTAAATGATCCTGCGGCTGCGGCAGTTCCTCCAATTGCTGGCGGACTGGCTAGATAAGTTGAAAAACCTGTGCCACTTACAGTTGAACTTGCTGACAATGTTGTAAACGCACCAGCACCACTAAAACTTGTAGCAGTTAACACACCAGTTGAAGGAACAAAACTTAATTTTGTTGAACTAGTTTTAACAGTAGTTGCTGATCCAGTAGTTACATCTTCTAATAATGGATAATGAGTGGTAGCACTGGTTGTATCATTTGTGATTGTTGGAGCACCGCCTGCTGAAGCCCAACTTAAATTTCCAGCACCGTCCGTAACTAATGCTTGGCTAGCAGTTCCGTCTGCGTTTGGTAATACCCAAATTTTATTTGCTGTAATCGTTCCTGGTGCTTTAAAACCAACATAGTTAGAGTTATCATTATCTCTAAATCTAACTTCTTGTGCTAGTGAACCTGTTGCTTGGAAGTCAACGGAACCATTAGTAGTAAGTGTTCCAAACGATCCACCTGTGTTGGCATTTAAACTGCCATCAACTGACATATCACCAGTTGTTCTAATCTTACCACCAACTAACAATGCGTATTTGTTAGTAACAGTTGTATTGGTTCCACTTGTTGGGACACCAGCAATATAAAGTGTGGCAGCATCAGTTACAGTAATTGCGTTAGTTGATGCCATTGTTGGTGTAGAAATTACATGAACATGACTTGCGGATACTGTGCCTGCTGTTGAACTTGTGTCAGTAAATGTTGCGGCTTGAACTTTAAGACCAATACCGTTTGTAGTCCAAGCAGTTGAACTGACGTTGGTAGTGTCTAAGGTTAGTTTAGCAGTATTGGTTGTGCCTTTGGCAGTCAATCCAGTAAATGAACCTGTGTTTTGTGTAGTAGCACCTACAGTTCCGTTTAGTGCTCCAGCAAATGCTGTGGCAGTCAATGTGTCTGTTGATGCGTTATAACTTAAAGCAGTATCAATGTGGGGTGCTTGGTTGCCTGTTGATGCCACACCAACCATAACAGGATATAGTGATGTGTCACTGGTGTTACCTGTAGTAGTGCTAATGTTAATGTTAGTGGCGTTAGTGGCAGTTGTTGCCGCACCAACGGTAACGGAACTTTCTGCGATATCAACCCAGTTAGTTCCATCAAATCTTAATAGGTCGCCTGTTGCGGCCGCAGTGATAACAACATCACTAAGTCCGTCTAGTGTAGACGAACCACCACCTGTGGCATCAATTGTAATTTGTTTTGTTGAGTTATTACCAGTTAAGGTAATATTTGTGCCAGCAACTAAGGTTACTGTGCCGTTGAGATCTGATACAACATCTGTTCCAGCAGAACCTGCCTTAAGTGTGATTGTTGCGTCTTGTAAATTTGTAAAGTTGGCATCACCTTCAGTCCAGGTGAGTGCAGAGCCTTTACCTGCTCGTGTGACGATCGTAGGTTTTGCCATCTTATAGTGTCCTTAAAAGTAAAAAGAGGGTGCGAGAATGAGAATACCCGCACCCCCAAAGCCTATATTAGGCTAAAGTTACAGTTAATGATCCACTGGTAATTTGGAATGTGTCTGACGATGCGACAGTTTTACTTGCGGTCAAAGCACCCCAGAAAAGAACGTTGTTTGAACCTTCTGTGTCACCGTCCATAATAGCCACATGAGTTACTGTGCCCCATGATGATGTTGCAGTTGGGAAAGTAATTGTTGCGTTAGTTGCGGCTTGGTCGTTAGTAACTGTGAAACTTGCTGACTGGCGAGCATAGGCTGTGCCTGAAGTAGAAATTTCATCAGTTAATGTGCCTGCTTCTAAGTTAGTTGCGGCATTACCTGAAGTGTTGTTGAACAAAGCAACATACCAGTTTGTTGGACGAGTTGCTGAGTTGCTAGTTAAAAGCCATGTTAAGGCTAGATTTTCCGTAAAATTTGAGGCTGCTGACATATATGTCTCCTTGTTATTTGTTTTTGGCCAAAACACAAGCACCAATGCTTGATGTTTTTATTTATTTGAGTTTGTTTTTTTGACTATGATAAGTTGTATTATCCAGCATTTCTGCCTTTGAAAGCAGTAAATGAACAGTTAATAGTTCCGCCAGTGTCATTTGTCCAACGATAACCACTAATACCACTAACATAGGTAATAGTTCCACTGTTGGCTGTTCCAGTGCTGTCTCCTAGTTTTAGTGCGGCACCACCACCACACAACCATAATGCCACATTACCACTGCCTGTGTCTGCTCTGTTGACCATGACCATACCACTAAAGTTAGTAAAATCAACAGTAGCACTACTGGCATAAGAAGTTTGACTGCCACTACGGTCAGTAAGAGCAACATAACCTGCTGTGGCATTGGTAAGACCATTAGTCCATGACAATCCACCTGATCCATTGGTGGATAAAACTTGTCCATTAGTGCCATCTGTTTTTGGCCAGGCTTGGTTATCTAATATAATTGAACCAGTTGATGAACTATAAAGATTAAGACTGTCCATAGTGCCTTGGCCAATTCTAATGGCCGCATAATTGCCACCGCCACCAACATATAAATTACCTGCGGCAGTTATTTCTAAAGGCGTAGTGGCGGCACTGGTTATTCTTGCTATGTCTGAAGAAACACCAACAACTGTAGTTCTAGTTACTAATCTAATTTCGCCTGTTGTATTAGGATTTCCTTCAAGGATAATATTTCCACTGGAACTACTGCGTATTTTATAACCATTGACATCTAAGTCGCCGCCAAGTTGTGGACTAGTATCTGTGATAAGGTCTACGGCAGGAATAATTTCTCCATTTTCCCACAACTGATTACTTGAATTGTAAATCAGTGTATGGCCATCTGCTAGGGCTACATTATGGTCAATGTTGACATTGTGTAGTTCTTCTAGTTCATAACCGTTTTGTGGTTTAACATAAATCTCACCCTGACCCGCATTGGCTTTTTCAACAACACCAATGTAGACTAGATGATTAGGTGCGTAGGGTTTGGTTGCTGTTAGTGAACCAGCAGTGGCACCAAGGTAAAGTGTATCGCCTTCATTGTATGCGGCTGTGTTTACACCAACTAAACTACCTTGTGTGATAACATAACCTTCACCGCCAATGGCTAGAGTTTCTGCGGCTAGTCCTAGTGTCTTAGCACTGGTAGAATCGCCTGTGTTTTGTGCCAGTTTGACACTGGGCTTGTCACCTGTTGCTTGATATAGATAAACAGGCTCACCTTTATTAATGATAGCACCTTGTGCGTTGTGAACATAGACATAGACACGTTGTATCTTTTCACTGACTGTGATAGTTTTTGCTGTGTTGTCGCCAGTAAAGGTAATTTCATCACTGTTGACTAGTGTAATGGTGCCATTAAGATCACTGACTACTGATACTCCGCCTGTTCCGCCTTGTAGGCTAATGGTAGCATCTTGTAAATTTTGAAAGTTGGCATCTAGTTCAGTAAAAGTAAGGTGCGAACCTTTAGTGTTGCGTTTGACAATAACGGGTTTAGTCATAAGAAATCCTCTGGTTCAGTATTTACCCTAGCCAGAGGATTTAGTTACTTTTTGACAGTGATTAACTGACTTAGTTTTTCCAACAACTGTTGATTCCTGTGTCGTAGAATTTGATTGTCAACTTGTAACTGACTAACATGGTTAGCCAGTTTGTTGTGCTGGTCAATCAACTCCTCAAGCCTTAAGGTTACTGTGGCTAGATGATCGTAGGGATCATAGTTGTGAAAAGGTTCTTTAGGCATTGGTAGCAAAAAGTCTTTCCTGTAGATCACGGATTGGATCGCCTGTGGCTTCAAAACTGTCACCGTATTCTTCAAAGGTAATAGCATTAAACTTATGGCGTGTATCACCTAGTTCAGGCATTAACTGTCCAATAAGCACAGCATAGTCCAGTTGACGTTCTGTTAGGTCGCCGCCTTTGCGTAGTTTGTCCACAATGCCACCTAGAACACTGAGCATGTTGTTGGGACGTTCTTCGTAGTTGCTAAATCCCCAGTGTTTTTTACTGCGTTGTGTAACAGCAGTCCAAATGTCACTGTCTGGGTTAAGTGATTTTTCACTCAAGTAGATCAACAGATCAGTGTAGGCTCGTTCCATAGCCTTGGAGTCCTGTGGACGAACTTTGGCAAACCAAGTTTTAGCAGTTTTTGGGTAATCTTTTCTGTATTGAATATTCATTGTCATTTCTCCTTATATCAGAATGTTTTATTTTACACAGGAACTGGATCAAGAGCAACCTTTTTGGTTTTGGGCACACCTGTGTATAACCTAGCCAAATGTTTACTTCTTTGTTCCAAACAGACATTGTCAATTGTCCAGGACAACGTTGGATTGATCCTAGCCAAACACAAATCCTCCTGTCCACGGCCCTTGCGTAGAACACTTCCATCTTGGGTCCAAATATGATAATAATCTTCCCAAGAAATTAGCCATTGTTCTCCCCTAGAACGTGCCTGTGCTTGACTGCGAGTAAATGTCACACGCAGACTTTTGGTTACAGGGTCAGTATAGGTTTTTGGACGTGCCATGATTGTTCCTTTGTGTTAAATATTTAGCCTTCACCAAAAAGACTTGACACGAAACTGAATTGAATATACAATTATACTATGGCGGCCATAGAACCAAATAGGATCTTCTCCGTGATTGCAACCGCCTATTTTCTCAACAAAAAGGAACTAACATGAAATGCTTTGCGATAGCAATAACGGTAGCAATTTTTTCTACAGGTTGTGCCTCTAATGGCGATCCATTCTGTCGTGGTGACCGCATGTGTAACATAGCCATGTCAAACAACAAAATGAAGGGCACTAGCAATATGGGTAGCCCAAGAACAATTAACCAGGGTTATGGAGTCCAAGTTTACGAATGGGGTGTGCCAACTGGGGTTACGATCAAATAATGACTGGAACTGTGTCATGGAAACAATTAGAAATAGTGGTGAATCCTGTTATGAATGCTAATGAAAGTTGGAGACTGGTGGAAATGATAAACCTCATAGACTATCCAGAAGTAGTAAACTGGTTAAGACTACAGAATGAGGAGCAAGCACACTGGGATGAGCAGTATCAAGGCTTTTGGATTCTGGCACTTTCACCATTAGATACTTGGCTAGCATTAAAGGGTCTTTGACATGATGTCAAAGCAAAGGCTTGTAGAAAGGTTCCAGGTTTTTAGTGGCGAATTTTTTTAAGCAGGGTGAATTAGGGTCCAGGTTTTCAGGTGATGAGATACAAGTGAGGAATGCCGCACCGCCGTCCATATACAGTAGGACGCCCCACCATTAAAAAAAATGTCTAAAAATTGCTGTCTATCATTTTGGTTTTGAGACCACTAGAAGTCTCTGGCCTGGTTGTGACAGAATGATTTAGAAAATGGTAAAAGTTTGGATTAAAACGGGTGCGAACTTCCTCCCAAAATAAAATTAAAAATTGTTTTAAAAATTCCTGCCAAAGTTAAAATCAAAAATAAAAAAAAGGCGACAAAATTTCTTTCATCGCCCCTCTCAACTTAATTGTTAATCAGTTCTTTAGTTTCAGTTGCCAAGTCTGTGTAGTCTAGCACACGAACACAATGAACTTCTACATTGCTGTCTTCAAGTCCGCCTGCTCCAACTACCCAACTATAAAACTCTGCCCTTGCGTCTTCTTCTGTAGTTGCTAGAACTTCGTAGTCATAGTCTTCACCATCACAGTCACAGTCAACAAGACTGTAAGTAACAAGCCAAGCCTTAACACTACCAGCCCGCATGTTAACCAGTGTAGAGTAGTATGCCATCTTAAATGCGTTGTCAAACTCATCCAAGTTATCGTTAATCATATTGAGCAAATTGTCTACAGTTGCGTCATCCGTTTCACGCACAGTTTCATACATGTAGCCGTTAAGTTTAACACAGTTGTTCATTGCGTTCATTTTGTCTAGTCCTTTTAAGTTGAGAATGTATAGTAAATTTCTTACTATGCACATAGTATAGCACCCCTAGTCAGTTGTGTCAACCTCTATTAAATGCTATAGGTATTACATAGTAACTGTGTGGCTTTTATACAACACTTTTAAGACTATTCAAAAACTCTCCAGACTTACGGGCTTCCTCAGCAATCAAAGTTCGTTTGCGTTGCTCTAGCCAAGCATAGTCTTGTGTAGAATAAAACAAATTTAAAATGTCACGGACAGTATGGTTCTTTTTAATAATGTCAGCACCATAACGTCTAACCAATTCTTCTTTTGATTGCTGGGCAATATGGGCCGCAAAATCAGCACCCTGAGCAAAGTCACTGTTAACCAAAAACTCTACTAATACACTTTTACTTTTCATGTTATTTCCTTTAAGTTGAGAACATAGCAATTTCTTACTATGCTTATAGTATAGCAGGGTTATGCTAGGCTGTCAACCCCATTTGAATAACCATGATGCTAGTAGGGTTATTGGCCTTTTGGTTGACATTTTGGTTTGGTTTTTGGTTCACTGAGCCTGGGCACTGGGTCCAAAATGATATCTAGGTTGACAAGACTAGCAGAATGGTTTGGCGACCACTAGAAGCCCCTAGGCTTAATCTATCTGAAACCACTAGAAAGCCCATAAGAAAGCCTGTAAGAAGCCCCACAAGAAAGGTTTAGAGAATTTTCCAGGGTGAGAAATTGGTGGCGGCCGCATGTTTTCAAATTTATTCTTCCTTCAAATCTTTCAAAATTCTTCAAATCTTTTTTCAAAACCTCGCAAATTTTTAAAATTTCAACTGTTCTTCACCCGTCTAGTTTGAGCCGTTACTAGTTCTCTCTATATACAGTCACCGTTACAAGCCTAGTCTTACTAATTCCTAATAGATTTCAGGGGCTTTATTCACAGTTTTTTCACAGTCTAGATTAAATAAAGTATTACATTTTAAACTACTATGACTACTATATTCTTACCTTTAGTGCTTGTTTATACACTCATGTGCTTGTCAGTTACAGTCAGTGCTTATGGCTATGAGTTTGGCAGTTACGAGTCTAGTATTATTCTAGGGTTGTTTCTCAGTTTATTTGCGTGGATTGTAGTCTTAGTTTAATGTAATTTTATTAGAGGATTTTTATTATGAAAAAAGGGCCATATCAAGCCAAGGGTTTAAGCAAGTTACGTCGTAGATGGAATGTGTTGAGGGCGGTTCGTCGTTTTCGTAAACAGCCTCTAGGACCCAGTTGGGAAAGTTATGTGAGAACTACGCAGAGTGGGCGTAAAGAATTTAAGAAGAAGTAGTATTACGTATTAAGTATTACGGGATACTGTTCTTTAGTCAACCATTTATCATCAGCCCGTGTTAGTTCAATGCGGGCTTTTAAACCTCTAGTCAAGTCATACTGTATAATCAACTTGTCGTCTTCTACTAGTATTACGGAGCCTTCTATACGGCTTTTAGGCAATTGAATAGTTACTCGTTGTCCTGTGTAGGCTTTGGGATGAATCGCCAGGGGTTCTTGCCCCGTCGCCCCCTGCCCAGTAGTTGATTTGCTCTTTGCCTTTGAACGTGTTCTTTGCGTGTTATTATCTCTAGGTTGCCCCATTCCCATGCTCCTTCTGGATCTATTCTAGTCATACACATATTAGTGCTATGACGTCCTCTATTATGCCAATCATCAGCCCATAGCCGTTTAAACTCTTCAAATGACAAGTTAAACTCTTCTTGGCGGAAGTCACATTGTGCTTTATGTCTTATCCAGGCTGTGTATTGTTTATGCTGTATAGGATCAGGCCCACTGGCCCATAAGTGTGGTCTTAAATGACCTTTTGTATGATATCCTGACATTGCTATCTCCTTAGTTACATATTTAGCCTTATATGTAAATAAGGGATTGAATTAGTGGACTTGATCTGACCCTGAGTCCGCAGGGTTCTCAACTCTACTGGTCAGCAGTAGAACCTAGCAGATCTCTAGGCGGTTTTGTTTTCCACATGCCACATTTCACAGTGGGGTCTCCAGCATTCACGGACCATGTGTTCTATTTGTGGGTTGGTGTTTGAATACTCAATATAGCCTGTATTGACTAAGATCATTTGCCCTGCGTTATCATGGCTAACCTTGAGATTTCTCTCAACCATACGTTCAACAAACATCAATTCCTCTATGGCATTAAATCTTGTGTCTTGTGGGTAGTGTAATCTTATCATGTCGTTAGTATATTACTGTTAGGGTTTAGTGTCAATGCTTTTGGCTTTCTTTTGTTTGGGTGGTTTGTAAGTGGGATGTATCTCAGGTCTTTGAGTTTGGCTATATCTTTCCAAGTTCTTGAGTATTTGGCTTAATCTACTAGGAGTAATCAGATTTCTAGCCAAGTTGTTTTCTATCTTTCCCAATAGGCTATTACAACCTCTATGTAGAACACCTCTTATATGTCCTGACTTGTGGTCGTGATCCAGAACTGCTTTGTTTTGTTCAATTACTTCTTGGCATAGCAGGCATACATGTTCTTGCTCAACAAGTAGTTGTTCTCTTAGAGGGGCAATGTCTCGTTGTTTTAGTTTATTTGCTGTCATCTTTGTAGTTAGTTACAAGGACTAACTTGCGTTAGCCCTAACAGATTCGTGCTACTCATCTGTTGTAGTTTCGTCTTTCAAACTAATCTTATATGTTTTGTTTTTAGAACTTTCTGTAGATTGTTCAGTCAGACGGAACCTATCTACAGGGTTCCGTCCTCTTTCTGTGAGTTATCCCAGCCAAGACATTGGAAGTAGGTATTTTAACTTGTTGCTAATGGGCTCTGTGCTTTCCCCGCCTACCACGACATCGCAGTTTCCTGCTACCTTAAACCTCGTTCCTAGTGTTTAAGTTTTTATAGCCAAGTGTTCCGTATGCTAACATTCATACTTGATCAATGCGTTGGGTATCCTAGTTCTCACCCTTGACTCTCTTCCATTTTTCAGGATAGTAGGATCTACCTACGGGAGTGCCTCAATCAGTTACGTGTGCCGTTTGTCATGCGGCTTTTTCCACAGTGGTATTACGACTGGCCCACCAACCTTGTGTGTTAGATGCTTTGCCTATGTAGGGAATTTTTAGTTACAGCCTGATTGTATAGATATTTAGCCTTAAGTTTAAATTAAGGCATAAAACTGAGTCAACTATTTTGGTTATCTTCAACCAAAGTTATTGAGCCGTCTGGATTTAGAACCCAAGTGCCGTTTTTGGTTTTGGTTTTGACTTTTGGTTTATTCATGTTTTCAGGTCTAACCAAAACATTACTTTCTAGTTCTGTTGGACAGCCCTTGTTAAACCATTTGACATATTCTGCTTGGATCTGTTGCCCAGTTTCTACAAAGCCCAAACCCGTAGGGTGGACAAAGTAACCGCAGGTTTGGCATTTGGTTCGCCAATGTGGTTTTGGATGTTGTGCCAGTCGTCTTTCAACAATTTGGTTATCCACATGTTTTCCACAGCCTAATTCACAGGGCTTTTTGTTTGGTTTAAGTTTGACAAATTCAAATCCCAGTGTAGGATTGTCTTGGACACGGCGTTCAACTTCTACTTCCTCACCATCCTCGTCAAGTTCTATAACAGTTTCCATTGCGGGGCGGTGACTGCCATTTGTTGTAGGCTTGCGGTCTTTGATAACGGCTACCTGTTCAATTAATTGTCTAAATTGTTTGCTGTCCATTCAATATTTAAATTTGGCTCTTAAATCACCACTTAGATGTGGCAGGACTGGGTAGGGTATATGAGTGGGGTATAAACACGAAATTCGTGTTTTTTTCCTCTTATAAATCAATAGGTTACAAGGGGACTTTTGTCTATTTTACAAAAGGTGAACCCCCTTGTGGGGGGTTCTAGTCTTCTGATATAATAACGGAATCCTATGACAAGTAGGATGTAGGCGGTATATTCACGGATAAAGTAATGGCTGTAACTTATTTAGAATCGTTGCCGCCTACACAGTATTTATACAAACTTAAAATGCCAGGAACAATCATGAGCACGTTAAGGAAGACAAAAATATTTAATTGGTTTTGGCTTATTTAAAAACAGCAATTAAAACGGCTGTGATTATGCCAAGCCAAGTAGCACCAATTATAGCAAGGCGTAGATTGTTAATGGCTGTAACAACTTCTTTAACTAATAGTTCGTCTGGTATTCTCATAGTATTACGTTGCTGATATTGCCGCACCTAATGCGATGCGTAACCAATCTGTGCCATCATAGTAAGCAAGGCAAGGACTGCCTGTGTCACCATCTGAACAGTTCATTATGTCACCAATTTGTGGACTGGTCACTGCTGTAATTTCTGCTACAGTCTTTTGTGGTAAGTTCAGTATGTCTTCAACTGCCACACGAGTTGTATCTGGTGCCAGTGTAAGGTTGTTACCTGTGCTGGATGTCATTGTGTCTGGCAAATTAGCCTCTGGAACTAGCCCTGTTGAATCTAATGGACAAACACCATCAGCACTATCACGGCCTGCGATAATGGCTTGGATTTCGTAAAAGGCATTCAGAAGGTCCACTCTGGCTAGACTTGGATCATCACTTGCTGAATCTAAATTTGTTGTTACTACGTTTAATGCGTTACCCCATCCCATGTGGATCTCCTTATATTGTTACGCCTGAATCTGAAAGATAAACTTTTGGAGCACCTGTTAGTCTAATGTCAACTATTCCGTTAACTGGAACACCAAAGTCGTCTCTTAGTATAATAGTTAGTGGATCCTTGCTGATGATGCCTACAATAGGGGCAATGTTTGTTGGATCCACATAAGTGTCTGGCAATGCGTAGGCACGGTCTACCCAAGGTGTTGCTTCTTTGGCAGTAATGACTACGGTGTTAAGTGTGCCAAGATTGTGCGTAATTGTTCTACCTGTAATTGTGCCACTAAGTGTAGATGTATCCACACCTGATAATTCTTGTTCATCATATACTTCAGTATATCTAGCCTGAGCATAGACAATCTCTGGAGTAACATTGGTAGTTGGTGCTACTGTTAGTGTCCAACGATAGTATTTGCCTGCGGCAATGGCAACGGCAGTTGATGTGATAGAATAGGTTGTTTCTTCTCCAGCAAATGCTCCAGTATTACTAACCTTAAGTGATACTGTTAATGTGCCTTTGTGTGCTGTTTCTAAAATAGGGGCACGGACTGCTACAACATCAAACTCATCGTCTATTTGTAAAACTAGATTGTCTGGATTGCCGTTCCAATTAGTCCAACTAGCCCAATCAGTTAAATCACTCCAAGCATCACTGTCTAATGCTAACCAACTGCCAAATTTTTCTTCACCACTAATAATTGTATATGTTGACATAATAATCCTTAGAAGGGCACACTACCTGTTTTAAACACACCACTATTAGGAACAACCCATTGCTCTCTACTAGATTGTATTGTGGCGGAGGCCATGTTTGTTGGGCTAATGTTTATGTCGTTGTAACCTAGATGTTGATGTAGATTGACGCCCTTTTGTGCTCTAATAAAATGAACCCTTAACCTGTCTGGATAGAGATTCCAATTTGATTGAACATCATTGTAAGCAAAGAATCCACCATATCCTGATGCTCTAGGCCAAGGACTATTTCCACTTTGACTCAAATGTAAATGTAACGGAACGGGACTGGTATATAATCCACGTCCGTAATTTTGTAATTTGATAGCACCTGAATTGAATGAACTTGTGTCATTGCCTGTAATAATATCTCTATAGGTAGACACATCACTAGGACGGCTACTTGGTGCTACTAACTGTGCGGCATACTTGTCACCTGTAACTGTTGAGCCATCAGGCTTGTATAACCAATAATCTTTACCATAAGAATAAAGACCACTTTGTCTTAGATAACCAGAAAAGTTTCCGTAGGCAGTTGATGAGCCTTGAGCAAATTGTTCAAACACACAATAGATATCTTTAACAACATCTGCTTCAACTGCCAGTCTATCTATAAAGCCAATGTATAGATCTAATTCTACACTAACACCTAGACTAAATCCTGCTGGTGCTCCATTGTTGTATGCTTGAACTAGTAACTGAGCACCAAGTTGTGTGCCACCTGAGTTGGCAGTTCTTGCGGTGTCAAAACTAAGTAAATCACTCTTAAGAAAACCCATGTAAACATCTGTATTTTGTGTGCCATCTGGCTTGGTCAAATACTTAGGTGTTGGGCTAGTAAAAGTGTAGATATAATTGCTTATTGGTTGTATTCCGCCTGTTACATCACGTAAGACTAATTGATGTTCTTGTAATTTTCTACCTGTAGTGCTGTATAGAGTAAGAATAATAGTCCTATCACCACTGCGTGTATTCAATGCGGATGTTTGTAATGTCTTGCTAATAGTTGCTTCGCCACTACTGTTAATAGTTCCACTCCCGTTAAGGGCAGTAGAACCTGTAGCAAAATCTGCAGAAGCACAAGTTCCTGTTATCTTCCAATCAAATGCTGTGCTGACAGGAACACCTGATGTTTTAATTGTGTAACTAATGCCTTGTCCTTCATAGACAATGTAATTGCTAGTGTCACGATTTGTTGTAATGGTCCATACTTCAGTGGGTATGGTTGGAGGTGCTACAGTTTCCCCAACAGGCATGGTTACTAGGTTTGTATAAGTTTGTGGATACCAAGCACTTTCATAATTGATACATTCCATTTCAAATGTATAATCTGAATTTTGTGTCATGCTTACTACAATGGCAGTAACACCAATGCCAGGTAATGAACTTATAATGCTAACACTATCACCAATGCGGCAAACATGTGCTTCTTTTGTAGCACGGAATCTGTAGGTTGTTTGACTGCGACTGCGTAACAATGTCATCTTGGCAATGTCTGTTGCTACAATGGCACTGGTTACCAAATTACTAGAAATGCGTTTTTCTAAAGGTAAGTTATTGTCTTCAGTCAAATAAGTGTTTGTGCCAGTAGGAGGCCACTCTACTGTTCTTGTTTGGAAATTGTTAGTAGGTTCAATGTATTCAACTAAAACACGATTTAGTTTTGATGTTACACTTGGATATTGAACTTGTATCTCGCCAATAATATTGTTAGCACCAAAACTTATACCACCTGCGGCAGGACTACCTTCTGCTGTCAACACCCACTTGTTTTGTATGAAACTAAGATTAAGTTGGAATGTTTCTAAAATTAATTTAATATTTGCTAATGGACTTGAGTTTGTTTGACAAATCCAGTTGATAGCAAATATGGCACGACTAGGAGAAATGCCAGGACGTGCTGTATTACAATAGTTGACTACACTAGTAAAACTTGATTCGTCTATGGCTTCTTTCTTAATGCCACGACCATATATAGGATTGCTCATCAAATCCCAAATAATGAGAGCAGGATTAGTCACATAGTTGGCACCTGTTTGTGCGGATTGATACGGAGCAATTCTACGACCTGCTAGATCAACACTAACTTTAGGAACTTGTGTAAAAGGTCCGTTTACTGTGTATTTGAATTTACAAACAACATAACATAAGTTTGTCCATGGCACATTGATGTTTAGATCACGTTGTAACAAAACACTAGGACCAATGTTACTAGGTGTAGTTCCATAGTATGGATTGGCATTGCGTCCATCAACTAATTCTATTTCTACTAGGCTAGTGAACTGTCCACTGTTAACAACAATAGGTTGACGATGTGCGTAATCTACTGAAGTCAATGGCAACAGTTTATCGTCAATAAACATCTGTGTTATACCATAACACCAATCTTCACTTAGGGCATAAGCACAATAAAGTATAGATGAATCAGTAGGACTAACAAAACTCCAGAATCGTATGCCTTCAACTCTTCTTTGTCCATAGACAACAGGAATGTTTCTACTGCCACCACTTGGGTTTTCAGTAACTCCAACAAACTCTGGTCTTTGTCCTGATTCATTCGTATCTTGAAGATAAGAACTGACAAATGGAATTATCGCCATACTATTGTTCCCCAAATTAATTGTTTATTGCTATATGGTTCAATGTCTGTGGTTGTTCTGCTTTTAATGTTGTCAAGGTTTCTAAAAACACTTTGACATTTTAGTTGAACAACATGATCCTGATTACCACCTTGAACCGTTAAGGCAGTAGCATAGCCATCATATAAAGTAATTTTTGAATTGGTAACAACAGCATTGGTTGAAATATCTCTAAAGTTTCTTGATATGATAACTCTTGTGGTTAATAATTTTGAATTTAATGTGTCAGCAAATGTTCCATCTGTTGTGGCAAATTCAATTGTAATTTCGTTGCCATTAGGATCATAACTTTCACGCAAGTTGCCAATAACACGAATTTTGCTATTTGAAGAATAGGTAACAGCACTAGGCGGTGACAGACTGTTAACATCACTTAGATCACTATGACCTGTAGTGTAGTATAGACTAGTTCCACCTGTAGGATGTATTTCTACTTGTAGTTCTGATACGTATGTGTTACCTGAAGTAACAGCATTTGATTGTGCTGTTGTTAGACCACGTGACATTACAGCACCTCAATAAATTTTAAATCATAACTTGAAAAGAAAGTTGGATCCATGTTAAATCCATTGATGTCTTCTGCTAGTCTTACAGTAACAGGCACACTCTTATGTGTTACAG
>JACCDW011316621.1_pt1 | contig 31925 bp, 33 predicted proteins | sample 7449781 | NCBI WGS metagenome assembly JACCDW01 (sample SAMN15323449, study PRJNA562643) | freshwater metagenome | isolation source: river surface water | place: USA:Blue River Watershed | collected 2017-08-18
ACTCGTACACGCCGTCAAATCCTCCCACAATCAGGCGCTTCAGGTACAATTCGTTCGCCACCCGCAGGTACAACGGGATGTCCAGAGCATTGTGGTGGGTCATAAATGGGCGCGCCGCCGCACCCCCGGGGATGGGCTGCAACACCGGCGTCTCCACCTCCAAATAACCGGCGCGGTCAAATACGCGGCGCATGGCCGAAAACATCTTTGTCCGCTTAATAAATACTTCCTTCACCCCTTCGTTCACCACCAGGTCCACGTACCGCTGGCGGTAGCGCAATTCCGGGTCGGAAAACGCATCGTACACCGTGCCGTCGGCGTCGGTTTTGACCACCGGGAGGGGACGCAACGACTTGCTCAACACGGTTAGCGAAGCGGCATGCACCGAGATTTCTCCCGTTTGGGTTTTGAATACATGCCCTTGAATGCCAATGAAGTCGCCCATGTCCAGCAACTTCTTGAACACCTCGTTGTACAAATCCTTGTTTTCTCCTGGGCACAATTCGTCCCGGTTCAAATACACTTGGATCCGCGCTGAGCTGTCTTTGAGCACCGCAAAAGAAGCCTTTCCCATGATGCGTTTGGCCATCAACCGGCCTGCAATGCAGACCTGTCCAAAGGCCTCGGGGTTCGCGTCGAATCCCTGCAAAATAGCTTCCGCGGAATGCGTGATGGGGTAGGCCGCCGCGGGGTAGGGATCAATGCCCAACGCCCGCATTTGGGCCAACGATTCGCGTCGAAAAAGTTCCTGTTCGTTCAAGGTGCGCTCCATAGCCCGCAAAGATAGCGATTGTAAGCGGTGGGCTATCTTTGCCGCTTAATTCCCGCAGCATGTCTTCACGTCCCGTTCGCGTTCGTTTCGCGCCCAGTCCCACCGGCCCTCTCCACATGGGAGGCGTTCGTACGGCCCTCTACAACTACCTCTTTGCCAAGCAACACGGAGGGAAGTTTCTCTTGCGCATTGAAGACACGGACCAAACCCGCTACGTTCCCGGTGCGGAAGAATACATTTTGGAAGCCCTCGCGTGGTGCGGCATCTCTCCCGACGAAGGCCAGGGTGTGGGCGGTCCCCACGCTCCCTACCGCCAGTCGGAGCGCAAACCCATGTACCGCCAATACGCAGACCAGTTGCTGGCTTCGGGCCATGCTTACTACGCCTTTGATACCCCCGAAGAACTGGAGGCCATTCGGGAGCGCGCCAAATCCGGCGGCAATCCCAATTGGCAGTACAACAGCATCACCCGCACGGCCATGAAAAACAGCCTCACCCTTCCCGCCGAGGAAGTGGAGCGTCGTTTGGCGGCCGGAGATGCCTACGTCATCCGGGTCAAATTGCCCCGCAACGAAGAAGTCAAATTCCAAGACCGCATCCGCGGCTGGGTAAGCGTCAACACCTTGAACCTGGACGACAAGGTCCTCCTCAAGGGAGACGGCATGCCCACCTACCACCTGGCCAACGTGGTGGACGACCGACTCATGGACATTTCCCACGTCATCCGCGGGGAAGAATGGCTCCCGTCGGCCCCGCTCCACATTTTGCTCTATCAATTTTTTGGATGGGAGGCTCCGGAATTTGCCCACCTTCCCCTCTTGCTGCGTCCCGACGGCAACGGAAAACTCTCCAAACGCGACGGCGATCGGCTCGGTTTCCCCGTCTTCCCCCTGCACTGGGTCAGTCCGGAAACCGGAGAAGTTTCCAGCGGCTACCGCGAGCGTGGATTCCTGCCCGAAGCCTTTACCAACATGCTCGCCTTCTTGGGGTGGAATCCCGGCGACAACCGCGAGATTTTTCACCTGAACGAACTGGTAGACGCCTTCCAGCTGGACAAAGTCCACAAAGCGGGTGCCCGCTTCGATTTTGAAAAAGCCAAATGGTTCAACCAACAGTACCTGCGCGCACTTCCCACGGAACAACTCGCCGAATGGGTGGCCCAGGACCTGACCAAGCGGGGCGCTCCCGTTCCGGAACCAACGGTTTTGCAGGGTGCCTGCGCACTCTTGTTGGACCGCGCTGTTTTCCCGCAAGACATCTACGAAAACGGACCCTACCTTTTCCATGCCCCCACCGGCTACGACCCCGACATGATGGCCAAAAAATGGACCGCTGACTCGGCCGAACATCTTCGTCAATTGGCGCAACGCTTCGCCGGAATCGTTCCTTTTGCCGCGGACAAACTCGAAGAAAATTTCAAAGCCTACTTGGCGGAGACCGGATTGGGGTTTGGCCAGATGGGGCCGGTGTTGCGCTTGGCCGTTACCGGCGTAACCGTCGGACCCTCTGTGTTTGAAACCATGGCCCTTCTGGGACCCGACGAATCCCTGAATCGCATCGAAACGATTTGCCGTGCGCATTGAGGTAACCTCCCAAAAAATCTACGCCTACCACGGCTGTTTGCCCGAAGAAGCGCTGATTGGCTCGCCGTATCTGGTGGACCTGGCCGTGGAGGTTTCCGACGAACGCAGTGCCCAATCGGACCAACTTTCCGACACGGTGGACTACGTTCTGCTGGCCCGGATTGCCCGCGAAGAAATGGCCCAACGGGCTCAGTTGCTGGAAACCGTGGCCCAGCGCATCGGACATCGCATTTTGCGCGAAGCGCCGGCTGTTGATTGGGTCCAAGTGCGCGTGGCCAAATTGGGACCCCCCATCGATGCGGACGTCGAGCGCGTAACCGTGCAAATGGAATTCCGCCCTCCTACCCGGTAGATTCAACGTCTTCAGCCACCCGTTACAACGGATTTGGCAACAATGTTGTATCTTTGCCCTCCACCCAAAAAAGGTCTCGTGGCCGAGTGGCTAGGCTCAGCTCTGCAAAAGCTGCTACAGCGGTTCGAATCCGCTCGAGACCTCACTTTTTTCCCCGCTCCGGCGGGGTTTTTTTTTTGAAAAATTGGCGATATTTCACCTGTTTTCGGTTCCATTTTTTGCTGCCGTACCTTTGGCGCATGGCAACTTATACCCTTTCTGACTTTGCCGCATTGGGATTGACTCCCTTGAATGCGGGCACCTGGACCGGTCAACTTTCTTCCAAAGAAGGCGCGCCCATCACCAGTTATTCCCCTGTGGATGGCCAAGCCATCGGACAGGTAACCACCACCACCCGTGCAGAGTACGATGCCGCCCTTCAAAAAGCGCAGGAGGCATTTCTCTATTGGCGCAGCATTCCCGGTCCCAAACGCGGAGAAATCGTTCGCCAATTTGGCGACGTGCTTCGTACCAACAAAGACCTCCTGGGCAAACTCGTTAGCTTCGAAATGGGCAAGTCCCTGCAAGAAGGCTGGGGCGAAGTGCAAGAAATGATCGACATCTGCGATTATGCCGTTGGATTGTCGCGCCAATTAACCGGTCTAACCATCCAAAGCGAACGGCCCAATCACCACATGATGGAACAGTGGCATCCGTTGGGCATTGTGGGTGTCATCAGCGCCTTCAATTTCCCCGTAGCGGTTTGGAGCTGGAATGCCGCCCTTGCCTGGGTGTGCGGAGACGTCGTCGTGTGGAAAGCTTCAGAGAAAGCACCTTTGTGCGCGGTGGCATGCCAATACTTGTGGAACCAAGTAGCACGTGCCAACAACCTGCCCGAAGGAATCAGCACCATCGTCACTGGTACCGCCGAAGTTGGACAATGGATGACGTCGGATTCCAGAATGCCTTTAATTTCAGCCACCGGTTCTACCGCTATGGGTCGGAAGGTGGGCGCAGCTGTAGCCGAGCGATTTGGACGCAGTATTCTGGAATTAGGGGGCAACAACGCCATCATCGTCACGCCTGAGGCCGACTTGAAAATGACAGTTATCGGTACTGTATTTGGCGCCGTTGGGACAGCTGGACAACGATGCACCAGCACCCGCCGCCTCATTGTACACGAATCCATTTTTACCAAAGTCGTCGACGCGCTGAAAAAGGCCTACAGCCAACTCAGCATCGGCAACCCTTTGGACCCCACCATGCACGTCGGTCCGCTGATCGATAAAGCCGCCGTTGCCCAGTACGAACATGCTTTGCAGGAAGTCGGCAAGCAAGGGGGAACCATCTTAGTAGAAGGCGGTGTCCTCACGGGGCCGGGATACGAAAGCGGCTGCTACGTAAAGCCCGCCATTGCCCAGGTGGAAAACCACTACGCCATTGTACAACACGAAACCTTCGCCCCTATTCTGTATGTGATGACGTATTCGACCTTGGAAGAGGCTATTGGGCTCCAAAATGGGGTGCCCCAAGGACTTTCATCGGCCATCATGACCTTGAACATGCGCGAAGCCCATGCCTTCTTGTCGGCTTCAGGATCCGACTGCGGTATTGCCAATGTAAACATTGGAACCAGTGGCGCAGAGATTGGCGGTGCTTTTGGCGGTGAGAAAGAAACGGGTGGTGGACGCGAATCCGGCTCGGACAGCTGGAAGGCTTACATGCGCCGCCAAACGAACACATTGAACTATGGAAACCACTTGCCCTTGGCTCAAGGCATCGTTTTCAACATAGAATAACCATTAAATTTTTTTTGATAAAGAATACTCTTGTATTTAATGGGGTGTTAACAAGGGGGATAACTTTTATCCCCCTTTTCTATTTTCAACAGGTTGTTCACTTTATCAACAGGTTATACACGATGCAAAATTTTTCAATATGTTCTTAATCAATGCATTATTGAATTTTTTAGCGGGTTGTTAAGAGGAATGTTCTTTTTCGAATGTGAAAATCTCTTTGGTGGGTTTAATGGCGTGCCGGTGTGGGTAAAGTGGGGTAATTTTGTTGGGTCTGGTTTTTGTACCCATTTATTCACATCTATTCACAGGTTATGAACATCGCTATTGGTTCCGATCACGCCGGCTTTGCGTTAAAAGAGAAAATAAAGGCCCTGCTTCAAGAAGAAGGCCATACGGTTGTGGACCACGGAGCTTTTTCGGAAGAACGCGCTGATTACCCGGACCATGCCCACGCAGTAGCTAAAGACCTGGAAGAGGGAATGGTCGATTTAGGCATTCTCCTGTGTGGTTCTGGAAATGGCATTGCGATGGCTGCTAATAAACATCAAGGAATACGGGCCGCTATTTGTTGGAATCCCGAACTGGCTGCTTTGGCTCGTCAACACAACGATGCCAATATTTTGGTATTGCCCGCTCGATTTATTGAAGTTTCTGAAGCGTTTGCTTGTGTAGCGGCTTTTTTAGAAGCAGAATTTGAAGGAGGGCGTCATGCCGATCGCGTAGCTAAAATTGCTTGCGCGTGAACAAATCAGTAGGCCAGTGGCTCTCTTTGTACCGACGTAGGCGTTTTTACCACGGCCTGTTGGTTCAAGGATTGGTGTTGGGCACTTTGGCCTTACTGCTTTGGCTTGCCTTTCTGTTAGCGGAAACGTTTGGCTATTTTTCCCCGGAGATTAAATCGTTTCTCTGGATTGCGTCCTTGTTGGTAGTAGGGGTTTATGCTTTTCTAAAAGGTATAATTCCCCTTTACCATTGGTTTCGTGGTACCTATTTTTCCCTTGCCGATTGTGCTCTGGAAATTGGAAATACGTTTCCTGAAATAGACGATAAACTACTCAATGCCTATCAATTGGAACAGATGGGATCGTCGGTTCGAATTCAACAGGCGGTAGAAGAAAGGCTCCACCAAGCCATTCGCTTTCCCATTTGGCAGACCTTTTCTTGGACTACGGTTCGCCCCTATTTTTTTGGATTTACAACGCTGGTAGGGGTTCTTTTTGCCTTGTCCCAGTATACTCCTACCCAAGAAGCGCAAAACCGCTTGTTTTCTTGGAACGAACGTTTTCTACCCCCTCCTCCTTTTGAAGTGAATTTTGACCTACCCAAGAAGGCCGAGGAAGGGGAACGGGTTCGGGTACGCGTCAAACCGTTACATGTTCAAGTGGCCTCTTTTTCGGCAGAAGTCAATGGGGAGGTCGTTTTCGGAAGCAAACAGGAAGACGGATCATTTGAATTCATTTCCCGAATGGGTGCTCAAGACCAATCGTGGATTTTTGCTTTTGGAGAATATACATGGGAACCCAAAACGGTGCACTGGATTCCGGCAGTTGCGTGGAATTCCATTTCCTTACGAATTGTACCCCCTGCCTATACCGGTGAACCTGCCCGCACAGTAACCGGCCTCCAGGATTTAGACTGCCCTTCGGGCACGGTGATTGCTTGGAAGGTGGATGCGGATCATGCCCAAGAGGTTCGTTGGAAAACCAATGGAAAGCAAGCCCCCGTGCGCTTAGCTCCTTTTGAAGGGGTCTTCCGATTGGAGACCTCCACGGTATTTGAATTGCAAGCCCGTAGTTCTGAAGGCAGTTGGAAGTCAGGTGGAAGGATGAATGTGCGCGTGCAACCCGACAACCCACCCCTCTTCTCGGTCGATTGGAACATCGATTCCATTCGCGGAATTCTACAAGCAACGTGGAAGGCAGAAGATGATTGGGGATTAGGGAAAGTGGTTATTGGGCGATCCGAACAACGGTTGGGCAAGGTTCCCGCAGCTACCGGTTCGCAGGAACTCTCCCTTCAAGGTTCCCGGGAAGAGTGGTTTGCTTATGCGGTAGACACACGGGGCCAAAAGAGTGCCGTGGTGCTCTTTACCAAACCTCGTTTTGCGGCCCAGGACCAACAAGTTGCCCAAGGATCCCGCATTCGGGCCATGGCTCAGCAGTCCAGCATGACGCGAAAGATGGCTCAAAAATTGACCCAATTGGCTTCGGAAGAACGCCGCAGACAGACGCAACGGAAGAACGAGTCCACCGAGCGTTTGCAGCGCGAGGCAGAAGAAGAGATCAAGGCAGAGATGCGGAAGGAAATGGAGGCCATGAAGAAGGCCTTGCAAACCTTAAAGATGCCGCAAGCAGAAACCAAGGCCCAAGAAAAGCAGTGGGAAGAAGAGCGAAAGGCCTTGGAGAACTTGATGGAGCAGCTGCAAAAACAGGAGCAGAATCCCACGGCACAAAAAATGGCCCTGTCCATGGAACGACTGGAAGCATTGCTGGAAAAACTCATCAAAGAGCAACAGCAGCTAATGGCCATTCAGTCTCTAGAGAAATTGGCCGAAGACCAGAAACGATTGGCAGAACAAAGCCGGCCTGACGAACAAAAGGCCCAGCAAGAGATTGCCGAAGAAACCCAAGAATTGGCCAAGGAAAACGAGGAAGAAGTACAAGAGGCCGCCAAGGAGCAAGAAGAATTGAAAGACCAAAAGGACCCCTCCAACACGGACCAGGCCAAGGCTTCCGAATCCTTGAAAAAGGCCGCAGAGAAAATGCGCAAGAACCTGTTGGAGTCGCAGAAGTCCGAAACAGAAAAGGAAATTCGTTCGCTGAAGCAGCTTATCGACAACCTGCTCCAATTGAGTTTTGGCCTGGAAAAACTGTCCGATAAAACGTCTGCAGCCGTTCCTACCGATCCCGGTTATGCTTTTTGGCAAAAGGAACTGCAGCGCACCCAAGAGGGGCTGCGCTTGGTGGCAGACACCTTGCGGGCCATAGGAATGCGCAGACCCGACATTGGGGCGAAGACATCGGAGTTGACCCAGTCGTTGCTAGACCGCGGCATGGCGGCCAAGGGATTTCTCAAGGAGCGCCAAGGACCCAATGCGGGTGTCCAGCTGCAAATGGCCATGAAAGAAGCCAACGACTTGGCCGTATTGTTTCAAGAAGCCCTGAACAACGCCCAGCAACAGATGTCTTCCATGAAGAAGGACGGTACGGGCAGTTGTTCCAAGCCAGGAAGCGGCAAACCGTCGGCTGCCGGAATGCGGAAGATGCAAGGCCAACTGGCGGAGCAAATGAAGTCGTTGGGCCAACGTCCCGGTCAACAGCCTGGCCAACAGCCCGGCGCCGCTCCTAAAGAAGGACAAGGCCAAAAGCAACCGGGCGCCTCCGGCTCTGCAGGAGAGGGCGCTCAAAGGGCCGCATTGTTGGCCCAACAAGAGCGCCTGCGCCGGGAATTGGAGAAAACCATGGGCAATTCCCCGGGAGGAAAGGAAGCATCCGAGCTCATGAAGGAATTGGAGCGCCAGCTGGTGAAAAATGCCCCATTGGCTCAACTCCAACAAACAATTAAGCGTCTGGATATCAAACTATTAGAACTAGAGCGCGCCGAGAAAAAGGAAGACGAAGACGAGAAACGCGAGTCCGAAGTGGCCAAAGACCGAATGGGCCAACAGTTGTCCCTCCCCCCTGCCGTTCTTCAGCCCAAAACCCTTCCCCTGTACCGGGGTTGGCCTCTATTTCAACCGGATTACACCCCAAAAAAATGAGCGTGTTGTTTTTGGACGTTCCGACGGAATGGTCGGCAAGAGCTGCCCACTGGGAATCTTGGTTGATCCTTGTAGCAAAGGGCGAAGGCAAGGCCATGGGGAACTTTTCGTTTCGATTTATGACCGACGAGGACTTGTTGGTTTTGAATAAGTCGTTCCTGGACCACGATACCTATACCGATGTGATCACCTTTGACCGAAGCCGAAAAGACCGCGTTTCGGCGGACGTCGCAATCAGCTGGGAGCGTATTCTGGACAACGCCGTGCAGTTTTCCCGAACCGGGGGCGATGAAGTGGACCGCGTTTTGGTTCATGCGGTATTGCATACATGCGGCTACGGAGACAAGAGTCCGGCCGAAGAACGGGAAATGCGCCGCCTGGAAGATCACTACCTACATTTGCGCCCTCAAGAATTGTTACACGTGGAACAATGTTAGATAGCCGACCTTACGATGTGATTGTGGTTGGAGCAGGTCACGCCGGTTGCGAGGCCGCTGCTGCCGCTGCCCGATTGGGTTCTCGAACCCTTTTGGTCACCATGAATCTCCAGACAATTGGGCAAATGTCCTGCAACCCGGCAATGGGTGGCGTGGCGAAAGGTCAAATTGTGCGAGAGATTGACGCCTTGGGGGGCTTGAGTGCCATTGTAACCGACAAGACGGCTGTGCAGTTCCGAATGCTGAACCGATCCAAAGGGCCGGCCATGTGGTCTCCCCGCGCCCAAAGCGACCGTTGGAGATTTGCGGAGGAGTGGCGTCTGCAGCTCGAAGCCATGCCGAATTTGGACTTTCTGCAGGACATGGTGGTTGATCTCTGTGTGAAGGAAGGCAAGGTTACCGGCGTGGTAACCTCCATGGGTTTGTCGGTGGAAGGTTCGAGCGTAGTCTTGACAAACGGGACGTTCTTGAATGGGATTATCCACATCGGCGAAAGGCAAATGGGCGGTGGCCGGGCGGGTGAAAAGTCTGCAACCGGGATTACCGAGCGCCTCGTTTCTCTGGGTTTTGAGTCGGGACGGATGAAGACCGGCACCCCGCCGCGAATCGACGGACGTTCTTTGGACTATTCCAAGTTTGAAGTGCAAGAAGGCGATGAAAACCCAAGCAAATTCTCCTACTCCAGCACGACCACACCCCTTACCAAGCAGCGTCCTTGCCACATTGCCTACACCAGCGAACAGGTTCATGATTTGCTGCGCGACGGCTTCGAGAAAAGCCCCATGTTCAATGGCACCATCCAGGGCACTGGCCCGCGGTACTGCCCCAGTATCGAAGATAAAATCAATCGTTTTGCGGACAAGGACAGGCATCAATTGTTTGTTGAGCCAGAAGGTTGGAACACCGTCGAGGTGTATGTGAACGGGTTTAGCACCAGTTTGCCTGAAGAGGTTCAAGTGCGCGCGCTTCGTGCAATACCGGGGTTTGAAACAGCCAAGTTTTTCCGCCCGGGCTATGCCATCGAATACGACTACTTCCCCCCAACCCAGCTTTCTTTGAGTTTGGAGACCAAGTTGGTGGAGAATCTCTATTTCGCCGGCCAAATCAACGGCACCACGGGGTACGAAGAGGCGGCGGCGCAGGGTTTGATGGCCGGCATTAACGCGCACCGCAAAGTTCATGGGGACAACCCGGTAATTTTGGGTCGTTCCGATGCCTACATCGGCGTTTTGCTTGACGATTTCGTAACCAAGGGTACGGAGGAACCGTACCGGATGTTTACTTCGCGTGCCGAGTACCGTTTGCTGCTCCGTCAAGACAATGCGGACCTGCGCCTAACTCCTCTGGGCCGCACCTTGGGCATGGTAGACGACGACCGCTGGGAGCGTTTGCAGGAGAAAATAGCGCACAGCAAGAGCATCCGGGACACCCTGGACACAACGGCGGTACAGCCCGATTCCATCAATGCCTTGCTGGAGGCCAAGGGAACTTCAGGGGTAGCTAACAAAGTGCGGTTGGCCAATCTATTGAGTCGTCCCCAGTTGGTTTTGTCTGACTTGCTTCCCTATGCCGCAATGAGCAGTACCGATTTGGCCGACGACGAGGCCCTTTTGGATGCAGAAATAGAACTCAAATACGCCGGCTACATTGCCAAAGAAATGGAGCATGTGGAGAAATTGAGCCGCCTGGAGAACACCCCCCTTCCTCCGCACTTGGATTACGCTTCGATGAAGGCCCTGAGCCACGAAGCGCGTCAGAAGTTAGCCACACTTCGCCCGGAGACGGTAGGCCAAGCCTCCCGCGTGAGTGGAATTAGCCCTGCGGACATCTCGGTGTTATTGGTTTTTCTTGGACGATAAAGAATGTTACACGTGGAACAAATCACCCTTTCCCACTGCTTGATTTGCGGCGGGGCATCCGGAAAAGAGACGGCCATCAAAGACCACATGGTCAGCAAAGAGATTTTTAACGTTCAAAAATGTTCAGGTTGTGGCTTTTGGTGGACCTCTCCACGCCCTGCCCTATCGGAGATTGGCCGGTACTACGACAGTCCCGATTACCTCAGCCACCATGCCGGAAAGCGTACGTTTTTTTCGGTGGTGTACAACAGCATCCGCTGGTGGGCTGCGGGCGAGAAAGTCCAATCGGTTCAACGTCGGTTGAAGTCCAAGACGAAGGGAGCCTGGTTGGATGTGGGGTGTGGAATTGGTGTTTTTTTGGAGCGCGCGCAAAGCCATGGCTACGCCGTTGAGGGGGTAGAGTTGAGCGATTCCGCCCTGGCCCAAGCAGAATCCCGATTGGGAAAAAAGGTGGCCCAGTCGCTGGAGGAAACGACCGGCACGTACCAAGCCATTACACTCTGGCACGTTCTGGAACACCTTCCCAATCCGGAAGAGACCCTGGTCGACCTTTGGAACAAAGCAGAACCCGGAGCCGTCTTGGCGGTTGCTGTTCCGAATCCTTTGTCTTGGGATGCGAAGCATTACGGTACCGACTGGGCTGCGTGGGATGTGCCTATCCATTTTTGGCATTTCACCCCAGACTCCATGAAGACATTGATGGAGCGTACGGGTTGGAAGACTTTGAAAACGCAACCGATGTGGGTAGATGCTTTTTATGTATCGCTTCTCAGCGAGTCCTTCCGTCACGGGAGGAAAAAATGGATTTCCGCGGTTTGGAACGGCCTAAAAAGCAATTGGAAGGGGAAATCCCCCATCAACACGTCCAGCATCGTCTACTGGGCCCAAAAAGAGGCGATTTAAGACCAAATCCCCCCTCGCTGGTGGCGCACCCCTCCGGACGCGAGAAAGTCCCGGAAAACAAGGGGATGTAATGTGCTGAAAATCAGGCGTTTTTCTGGATAGCGGCCGTTGTTTGCAAGGCAAAGTCCATCAGAACGATTTTGGCATTCCCATTGCGTGCAATATCGGACTCAGCCTCTTCCAACGCGATGCGAAGCTGTTCGAATTGGTGGGTTTGGATCAGCTGGGCAAATCCGTTCATGGAAAAGGCGGTACCCGTTAACGCAAAGGGGTCGCTGTGGGGCAAATGGTGTTTGTTGGCGACGAGGGCACTCAAGGTTTCGAGGCTGAATTGAAAAAAGGCCTTTTGGCGTTCGCGGATCATGCCGGCTACGGCTTCGGACCACGCATACAGATCGACGATGGACCGTCGGTAGGCACTGCGGAGCAGAAGCGCCAAGAGTTCGGCATTTTCACGAAGGCTTTCGGGGTGATGAACGAGGTGCAAGGCCATGCCCAGGGCGCCGCCGGAACCCATGGCCGCCAGCGTCGCGGTGGCTTCGGTCACTCCTTTTTGCTGCAAATAGGAAACCAAGGCTTGCCGGGGAACCGGAGGGACAAAGAGGCGTTGGCATCGGCTGGCGATGGTAGGCAGCACGCCTTCCTCGTCGTGGCTGATGAGGAGCAATACTGCATCCCCCTCGGGCTCTTCGATGGTTTTGAGCAACTTATTGGCAAAAGAATCCGGCATCTTCTCGGGCAACCAAAGAATGAGCACCTTTTTCCCTCCTTGGTGGGGTTTGAGGGCCAGGGTGGTGAGCACCGACTTGGCCTCTTCGACGTAAAAGCTCGCTTGTTTGTTTTCTGCCCGGATAAACTCCACCCAGTGTTCAAAGACGGGGTAGGGGTTTTCGCTTAAAAAAGCGCGCCAGTCGTTCAGGAAGTGGTCGGAAATGGGCGATTGGGTGTCGCCATCGCGTTTGACAACGGGAAAGGAAAAGTGCAAGTCGGGATGGGCGAATTTGCTGGCCATCAGGCACGATGGGCATGTCCCACACGCATCGTCCGGAGTGCCCTGCGGGCACAGCAACCGCTGGGCATACGCCAAAGCCAAGGGCAAGGCAGCAGACCCTTCCGCACCCACGAGCAACTGGGCATGGGGAATGGGGCTGTCTCGGCCTTCGTGCAGCCAGGCGTGGCCCGGGGGAAGTCCAAAGGGAATGTCAGCAAATCGCATCGATGCGAAGTTAAGGCAGTACCTTTGAGCCATGCTTACGTTGGACCATTTTTCCTTTGCAGGGCAACGCGCTCTGATTCGTGTCGATTTCAATGTGCCTTTGACGGCTGATTTCCAAGTGGCGGACGGAACGCGAATTGACGCGACCCTGCCTTCTTTGAAGAAAATTCTTCAGGACGGGGGCATGCCGGTTGTCATGTCCCACCTCGGAAGGCCCAAAGGCCCGTCGGACGCTCTGTCTTTGAAGCACTTGATCCCTTATATCGAAGAGAAATTGCAGATTTCCGTTGTTTTTGCACCGAATTGTGTAGGATCGGAAGCGGAAGCACTCACGGCCGTTTGCAAGCCAAACACCCTGGTTCTCTTGGAGAATTTGCGTTTTCATCCCGAAGAAGAAGCGGGAGATGCTGCATTTGCCCAAGCCCTTGCGGCACACGGGGATCTGTACGTAAACGATGCCTTTGGCACGGCCCACCGCGCCCACGCGAGCACGGCGGTGATTGCCCAATTTTTCCCTAAAAAGTCCTGCTTTGGATACGTGATGGCCCGCGAAATTGAAAACGTGGACAAGGTTCTGAACGGTGGCCAAAAGCCGGTGACGGCGGTAGTGGGCGGCTCCAAAGTGTCTTCGAAAATCGATATTCTGCGCCAATTGATGCAGCGTGTAGACCACTTGGTGATTGGCGGAGGCATGGCGTTTACCTTTATTCGCGCCCAGGGCGGATCCATCGGAAACAGCTTGGTGGAAGAAGATAAGTTGGATTTAGCGCTGTCGTTGTTGGACGAGGCCAAAGCCCGCGGGGTGCAAATGCATTTGCCCATCGACGTAGTGTGCGCAGACCGTTTTGCCGCCGATGCAGCGACCCAGACCACATCGGCCAATCGAATTCCCGACGGTTGGATGGGGCTGGACGTGGGTCCGGAGTCTTTGGAGGCGTTTGGAAAGGTGGTCGACGCTTCGGCCACACTGCTTTGGAACGGTCCCATGGGTGTTTTTGAGTTGGAACCCTTTTCCCATGGAACGCGGAACTTGGGCGAGCGCATTGCGGCCCGCACCGAAGAAGGAAGGCTTTTCTCGCTTGTGGGCGGGGGAGACAGCGTTGCCGCGGTCAATCAATTCGGTTTAGCGTCTCGAGTGAGCTATGTCAGCACGGGTGGCGGTGCCATGCTGGAATACTTGGAAGGCCGCGTTTTGCCGGGAATAGACGCGGTTCTAAAGGCGGAAGCCTGAGTAATTTGCCCAACACGGCATCAGGAACTTATTCACGGGGAATGCCGGCGAGATGGCCGGTGCTACCCCTGTATCCAGCGCGCAGACTCGGAGGCAATCCAGGCCCCGGCACGGCAAAATTTACCGTATAAGTAACTGTCGGACAGAGTCTTATTCTCTACAATGGGAAACAATTGGAACAGGGAGTCGGCATAATGCGTCAAAACGGCAGCGAGCAAAAAGTACTTTACAGCACCCAATAGACCTCCTACAGCCCGGTTGGCCCAACCCATCCAAACCCATTTTAAGGCCATTGTAAGCGCTTTCCCAAGCAAAATAACCACCACCATCACTCCCACAAAAAGCAGCAAGAAGGCGACCGCCTGAGCGCCCTTAGGCCCTGCGTCAAATACGACTTGCAACCAGTTCGCTAAGTCGCTTTTGAACCACCGCGCGGCGAAAATGCCCAAAACAATGCCCACCAACCCCGACCATTCGTTGACGGCACCGCCCCAGAGGCCTTTTCCGATGCCATACAGGATAGGGGCCACTAAAATCCAGTCCAAAATTCCCATCCGTTAAAGGTACATTTGAATTGTGGAAGAGTTAAAAGCCAAATGGGAGCGCGTGGTCGAAGTGGCTACGGCGCGTTTTTCGCCTGGAGACCCCCTGGATGTGGACTCCTTGGTCTTCATTGTGGGACTTCAAGAGGTCAATCAGCCCCATCAAAAGTGGTCCAAAGAGGCCAAATTGGACCTGATGCATGTCGGTATTTGCCGGCTGTTGGAGCCGTTGGGGTATTACCGCTTGGAAGGCCGGGATGCGGACGGTTGGCCGCATTACGCGCTGGTGGAGCCGCTGCCTCACCTCAAAGCAGGCCAGCAATCGCTGCTGATGAAAGAAGCATTGGTCGGTTATTTTGAGGAGAACGGCTGGATCGATTGAGTCCGTCGCACGACGGATCTGCTGCTACCTAGGGGCACAAAAAAACCCGCCGGAGCGGGTTTGTAAGGAGCAACGAAGCGTTTAGCACCCGGATGCACCACCGGAATACGGAAGAACCACCACTTTCAGTTCCACCACGCTGTCTGCAATGAGTTTGACAAACCCGCAGCCCTCGACCAAAGGAGGATTGCCGCCTTTGGAGGCCTTTACCTGAAGAACGGCCTCGTACGGGTAGGTGTGAACACCGGTTTCCCCAAAGACGTTGGTGGTGTCGTTGAAGTCGGGAATGGCGTTCACGACCGGAGCCGTAGCACGAACCAAGGCGTTTTGAATGCGAATGCCGTCTTCATTGACCACCACAATGCGGAAGGAGTAAACGGGCAATTCTTTTTTGCAAGAACCTGCACTCAAAAGCACCAGCGCCAGGCCGATGAAAGTAAAGAAGGACTTTTTCATGGGGCACAACCGTTGTCAAGTACGCCGTAGGGTTTTAAAATAACGACGACTTCTTTGTTAATTCCGGGCTCAAAATAGACATACGAACAGCCTTTCCAACCGCCTTTTCCACATTCGATATCGAAGAAAGCGGGCAGGTCGTGCCGGAAAATGGCTTCGCCCGAAGGTTCCGAGTACCGGTAGCGATTGACCACGGATGACCCCCCATTTACAGGGGCATACAACCGGACCAACGCATTTTGAATGGGAATGCTGTCGGCATTCATTACGCGCACCTTAATTTCCCCAAACTCCCGCGATTGCTCGTAGCAACCCGTTAGAAACAAGGGAAGGGCGATGAGGGCCGCAAGGGCACTCCAGGAGGGAATACGAAGGCGCATGGTTTTCGTTACTTTTGCAAGCTAGGCAAGGAACAAATATAATGAAAGAAGCCATTGAGGCGCATCTGCGCCAAGTAGAGGACTTTGTACCGGTGGATGCCGCCGCGCTAGAGGCCTTTCGCGTTGCGTATTTGGGAAAAAAGGGACACGTAACCGGATACTTTTCGGACTTTAAATCGGTTCCTGCAGACGAAAAAAAGCAGTTCGGGCAGTGGGTAAACACCCTAAAGCAAGCCGTTGAGGACAAGCTGGAACGCTACCGCGAGCAATTTTCTTCCCAATCGCAGCGCACCGGAGAGGACGTTACCCGTCCCGCTGTGGACTTCACCCCCGGGGCCTTTCATCCCATCACCCTGGTTCGAAACGAGATTGTACGCATTCTGGAACGGATGGGCTTTGCCGTGGCCGAAGGTCCGGAAATGGAGGACGACTGGCACAATTTCAGCGCCCTCAACTTCCCCGAAGACCACCCGGCCCGGGACATGCAAGACACCTTCTTTCTGGCGCGCCATCCCGACTGGGCCCTGCGTACGCACACCTCCAGCATTCAGGTGCGCTCCATGGCTCACCAGGAACCGCCCATTCGCATCATTGCTCCCGGTCGGGTATTCCGCAACGAAGCCATTTCTTCGCGTTCCCACTGCGTTTTTCACCAGATCGAGGGACTTTACATCGATAAGAACGTCTCCTTTGCCGACTTGAAGCAGACGTTGCTGGAGTTTGCACGTGCTTTCTTTGGAGAAAAAACCCAAATTCGACTGCGCCCTTCTTACTTCCCCTTTACCGAACCGTCGGCCGAGGTGGACATTTGGTGGGGTTTGGAAAACGAGGTGGACTACCGCATGACCAAGGGAACCGGCTGGTTGGAAATCATGGGGTGCGGCATGGTAGACCCCGCTGTTTTGGAATCCAGCGGCATTGATCCGGAAGTGTATTCGGGTTTTGCCTTTGGAATGGGCATTGAGCGCATTGCCATGCAGCGTTTCCAGATTCCGGACATTCGCGCCTTCTACGAGAACGATACGCGCTTTTTGCGGGCTTTTCAGGGCGCACTGTAGTCCGACCTCCCAATAACGAAAAAACGCGCCCCACGGGGCGCGTTTCGCGTTTTAAAAAGGACGTGGAGATTATTCCACCACCGAAATTTTCATCATGTTGGTGGTTCCGCGCGCCGCAATGGGCATGGACGCCACGGTGATGACGGTTTCTCCGCGTTGGATGTATTCTTTTTCTCTAAGAATCTGCAAAACATCTTCAAACGTTTGGTCGGTGCTGACCATGCCGTCGTAGAAGAACCCTCGGACGCCCCAAAACAAATTCAATTTGTTCAAAATTTGGCGGTTGGAGGTGAAGACACAGATGCTGGATGCTGGGCGGTGGGCGGAGATTTTCTGCGCCGTATAACCGGAATAGGTCATGGTTACGATGGCCGTAGCATTGATCATGTCCGCGGTTTTGGACGCTTGGTAGCAGACGGTGTCGGTTAAGAACCGCTCGGAATCACGAGCAGGCGGGTTTTCGGTCACCTTGAGCAACCGGGAAGCCTCTACGTTGCGGATGATCCGGGCCATGGCTTGTACCACTTCCACGGGGTATTTTCCAACGGATGTTTCTCCACTGAGCATAACGGCATCCGCGCCGTCCAAAACGGAATTGGCCACGTCGTTGACTTCGGCCCGGGTGGGCGTCATCTGGTCGATCATGGTTTCCATCATTTGGGTGGCCACAATCACGGGCTTGCTCAGGGCAATGGCTTTTTGGGCCAGCATTTTCTGGATCAAAGGCACGGATTCCATGGGAACTTCAACCCCCAAATCGCCCCGGGCGACCATGATGGCATCCGTAGCAGCCAAAATCCGGTCGCAGTCTGCTACTGCTTCGGGCTTTTCCATTTTGGCGACAATGCCCGCATTGCTTTTGCGGCCGTCGATGATTTTGCGCAGTTCGCGGATGTCTTCGGCGTTGCGCACAAAACTCAGTCCAATCCACTCTACGTTTTCGTCCAAGGCCACATGCAAATCCACGAGGTCTTTTTCGGTCAAGCACGGCAAAGACACATGGGTATTGGGGAGGTTGACGCCTTTTTTGCTTTTCAGGGGTCCGCCTTGAACCACTTCCGCCACCACTTCATCCACGCCATTGGTGGACACTACCTGCATCACCAACTTGCCGTCGTCCAGCAAAATGCGCTCACCGGCTTTGACGTCTTTGGGGAAGTCTTGGTAGGTCATGTAGACCCGTTCCTTGGTGCCTTCGCATTTGTGGTTGGTGAAGACCACGCGGTCGCCGGGAGCCACAACAGCCCCTTCTTCGACCACGCCCACGCGGAGTTTAGGCCCTTGGAGATCCGCCAAGATGGCAGCGGTCATGTTGTTGTCTTCCAATACCTTGCGGATTCGACGAATCAGCAAGCGGTGTTCTTCGGGGTCGCCGTGCGAGAAGTTGACGCGGAATACGTTAACTCCGGCCCACAACAGCTCCAACAATTTCTCGTCCGAGCTCGAAGCAGGCCCCAGGGTGGCTACAATTTTAGTGCGTTTCATGGGGAGGGGATGAATCCAATTCGAGGGCGAGCTTTCGCAAAAGGGTTGGCAGCAAAGGTACGGGTTTCCCCGCGGTTGAAAGTGCTTGCAGCACGTGATTTGGCCGGGATGGAGCGGGATGTGCGATGACAATCCAATCCAAGATGGGTTTGGTAACCAGCGGACGGGTGGCAGCGGGCGCTTCGTTGTCAAATAAAGATCCCGTAATGGCGGGCATCTCTACCCATTCCCCGCGCTCCGGTTGGTTCACGAGAACCGTCCAGCGGCATCCTCGCTCGGGGTCCCAACAGCTGTATTCGGCGTGCCATGTTCGTACGCCGTTGTGCAGGATTTCCCGGTCTTTTGGAAGCCGAGCCAGCGCGATGTGCAAGGCGGTATTCCAGCGGTACACCGCCGTATAATCCGGAACCGGTCCGGTCATGCCGGTCAACCAAGGAAGATCTTCTTCTTCCTCAACGTCGAGCACGTACCGGTTGCTCACTGGTTCTGATTTTTAATTGTTTGCATGCGCGGCGCGCAGCGTCCTCTTCGGCTTTTTTCTTGGAGGGCCCCGTCCCTTCGCAGAGTTTTTCGTCGTCTAGGAATAGGGCCATTTTGAAGTGCATCTTGTGGTTTTGGCCGGTCGATTCTTCCAAAACAAAGCGGAAGTTTCGCTTGTGGCGCTGCACCCATTCGATCCAAACGCTTTTGTAGCTGATCACCTGGCGTTCTACGGCCCCCATGTTGATGAAGGCATCCACCAAGCGTCTTTCTACAAACCGCCGGGTGCCGTCCATGCCTTGGTCCAGATAAATCGCCCCAATGAGAGCTTCCAAAGTGTTTCCAGGAAGCGAGGAACCGGGCTGTTGGTGACGCCCTCCCCCTTGTCCAGGGTCTACGAAGTCGGTGAGATGCAGTTGTTTGGCAATGGCATTCAAAGCCGCCCGGCTGACCACTTTGCTGCGCATGTTGGTGAGGTATCCTTCGTCTCCATCCGGGTATTTGCGGTACAAAAATTCCGCCATCAACGTTCCGAGTACAGCATCGCCCAAAAACTCCAAGCGCTCAAAGAATTTACTCGCATCTCGGGGATGGTATCCCGGTGTTTTCCGACGGAAGGCGAGTGTATAAAGGTGCTTTTGCTTGGGGGTGAAACCCACCATTTTCCGAATGGCACGCAAGAAAACGACCTCTTCCGTTGAAGGAGAGAGCCACAAGCGCAAGCGTTGAATCATTGGAATTATTCCTCGTACTTCTTGAACAACACCGAGGCGTTATGGCCGCCAAAACCGAAGGTGTTGCTACACGCAGCGCGCACGGTGCGGTACTCGGGCTTCCAGTACGTCATGTTGAGCTTCTGGTCGATTTCGGGATCGTCCGTGAAGTGGTTGATCGTAGGGGGGCAAACGTCGTGGTAAACGGAAAGTACAGCGACGGCCGCCTCTGCAGCCCCCGCAGCCCCCAACAAGTGACCGGTCATGGACTTGGTCGAACTGATATTGAGGTCGTAAGCATGGGCACCAAAAACGTTTTGGATGGCCTTGATTTCAGCGACATCTCCCAAGGGAGTGGAAGTACCGTGGACATTGATGTAGTCCACTTCGTCGGGACGCATTCCAGCATCCTCCAACATGTTTTTCATGACATTCGTTGCGCCCAGTCCTTCGGGGTGGGGCGCGGTCATGTGGTAAGCATCGGCAGAAAGCCCGCCGCCTACGAATTCGGCGTAAATTTTTGCTCCGCGCGCTTTGGCGTGCTCCAATTCTTCAAGAATGAGGCAAGCAGCCCCTTCTCCCAAAACAAAACCGTCTCGGTCTTTGTCGAAGGGACGAGAGGCCGTTTCCGGACTGTCGTTCCGGGTGGATAGCGCGTGCATGGCATTGAAACCGCCAATTCCCCCAGGGGAAACAGCTGCTTCAGAGCCTCCGGAAACAATGACATCGGCTTTGCCCAAACGGATGTACATCAGGGCGTCAATCAGCGCATTGGTCGATGAAGCGCAGGCAGAAACGGTCGTAAAGTTGACACCGCGCAGCCCGTATTTCATCGAAATATGACCGCCGGTGATGTCGGCGATCATTTTGGGAATGAAAAAGGGATTGAACCGGGGCGTACCATCGCCCCGGCCATAATCCACACATTCATTCAAAAAGGTGTCTAACCCGCCGATTCCGGAACCCCAAATCACGCCGGCACGATCCAAATTGATTTTCTCCACATCCAAACCCGAGTCGGCGATGGCCTCGTCGGCCGCCACCAAGCCCAGCTGGGTGCACCGGTCCATTTTCCGCGCTTCTTTGCGGTCAATGAAATCCGTCGGTTCAAATCCTTTGACTTCGCAAGCGAATTTGGTTTTGAATTTTTCCGGGTCAAACAGGGTAATGGGGCCCGCACCGCTGCGTCCTTCCAACAGGCTTTGCCAGAAGGCAGGAGCTGTGTTTCCCACCGGCGTCAAGGCGCCAATGCCCGTTACGACAACCCTTTTTAACGTCATAAACGTTTAGAATTCAATTACTTGTTGTTCTCGATGAACGTAATAGCGTCGCCAACTGTGGCGATGTTCTCCGCTTGGTCGTCTGGGATTTGGATGTCGAATTCTTTTTCGAATTCCATGATCAACTCAACGGTATCCAAAGAGTCGGCGCCTAGGTCTTGCGTGAAGGATGCTTCATGGGTTACTTCGGCTTCGGTAACACCAAGCTTATCAACAATGATGGCTTTCACACGGGATGCAATGTCGGACATGCTTTCCAGTTTTTTAAAATTAGTGGAGCAAAGGAAAGAAATCTGATCCAACCGCACAAACCGGTTGCGCAAGCAAAACGTATCTTTGAAGGCACAAAATATCCTTGAAACCCTTGAAAAAACTAGGAATATTGGCCTCTGGGTCCGGAAGCAACGCGCAGCGCGTGTGGCAGTATTTTTCTTCTTCCAAGGAGTTTGAGGTGTGCATAATAGCCACAAACCGAGCAACGGCGGGCGTTGTGGACCGCGCATCCCAAGACCAAGTGCCGTGCCTTGTTTTCTCGCCTACACCGGAGGGTTTTGCAGGCGTACTGCATTCTTTCCAGGAAAAAGGGGTGGAAGCCGTTTTTTTGGCCGGCTTTTTGAAACCGCTTCCAAACACTTGGATTCAGGCCTTTCCCCATCGGGTTTGGAACTTGCACCCCAGCCTTTTGCCGTTGTTTGGAGGAGCGGGAATGTATGGCATGCATGTTCACCGGGCGGTTGTTTCAGCAGGGGCCACCCAAACCGGAATCACCTTGCACGAGGTGAGCGAGCAGTACGACGAAGGCCCTATTTGTTTTCAAGCCACGGTTCCGGTGGGACCCCAGGACACCCCCGAAGAAGTGGCGGCCAAAATCCATGCGCTGGAAGAAGCCCATGTTCCTGTTGAACTGGAGCGGCTGTTGCGCCAAGCGTTTGCCTAACTCCATGGATGCAGTCGAAATTTATACGGACGGTTCATCGCGGGGAAATCCCGGCCCCGGAGGCTATGGGGTGGTGCTGAAATTCGGCGACTTGCAGCGGGAATTGTCCGAGGGGTTTCTTCGTACCACCAACAACCGGATGGAGTTGATGGCCGTCATTGTGGGGCTAGAGTCTTTAAAAAGGCCTTGCCAGGTTTTGGTGGTAAGCGACTCCAAATACGTAGTCGACTCCGTTGAGAAGCGGTGGATCGACGGGTGGATTCGCAAGCATTGGAAAGACGTGAAAAACCCCGACTTGTGGCAGCGGTATTTGCTTGCAGCCAAGCCCCATACGGTGAAATTCCAATGGGTAAAAGGACACGCCACCCATGTGCTCAACAACCGGTGCGATGCACTGGCGACGCAAGCTGCGCTCAAGGGTCCTCACCGGGTAGATGCCGGCATGGAAGCGGAGCCCAAATTGCTCTAAAATCCGTTTTCGGTCAGCCAGTCGGCAATTTTCCGGTCGTTGGAAAGGCGCGGAAGCTTGTTTTGTCCACCCAGCTTACCCATGGATTTCATGTAGGCTTGGAAGGCATCCGCCGGTACGGGTCGAACCACGGCAGGGCGCAAGATCCCTCCCGAAACCAAGTCTTTGTAGTAGGTGTTTTTGGCGCACAAAGCGGCGTCCAACGACAAAGAGAAGCGCTGCAAATCGCCAGGCTCTTGGTCAAATGCGATGGACCATTCGTGGTAGGGCAGACCCCCTTCGGCAGGAGCCACTTGCGGGGCAACGGTAAATTCGCGAACTACACACGGCTCGGCGGCTACAGCCGCCTCCAAAGCGGCTTCTACCTCGCTGCCAATGACGTGTTCTCCAAAGGCACTGATAAAATGCTTGATGCGCCCCGTTACCTGAATGCGGTAGGGATTCAGTTCCACAAAGGCGATGGTGTCCCCAATGGAATATCCCCACAATCCCGCGTTGGTGTGCATGATCAAGGCATAGTTAACCCCTACTTCCACCTCCGCAAGGGTCAACCGCGGTGGGTTGGGCTCAAAATAACGATCGGCGGGGATGAATTCGTAAAAAATGCCGTTGTCTACCAAGAGCAACAATCCGGGTTGGTCGTACCGGTCTTGGTAGGCAATAAATCCTTCCGAAGCAGGATACGGGTCGATCCGGGTGAGCGGTCCGCCAAACAACTGTTCAAACCGAGCGCGATAGGGTTCAAACGCGACCCCTCCTGCGATGTACAGCTTGAATTGCGGAAAAAGTTCCCGGATCGATGTTTTTCCGGACTTTTCCAGGAGGCGTTCAAAATACATTTGGACCCACGGAGGAATACCCCCCAAGGCCCGCAAATCTTGCCCGATGGTTTCGTCGCAAATTCGGTCCACCTTGGCTTCCCAGTCATCCATGCAGTTGGTTTCCCAGCTGGGGAGTCGGTTGTTTTGCAGGTAAGCAGGCACGTAGTGGGCGGAGATGCCACTCAAGCGCCCTATTTGAATGCCGTTTTTTTCTGTCAGTTCGGGGCTCCCTTGCAAAAACATCAACTTGCCATTCACCAACGACGCGTCACCGCTTCGGTGGATATAGGCCAACAGCATGTCTCGGGCAGCGCGGATATGGCCGGGCATGGATTCCTTGGTGAGCGGGATGTATTTGGTGCCGCTGGTGGTTCCCGACGTTTTGGCAAAATAGAGCGGTTTTCCAGGCCACAGCACGTCGGGCTCGCCCTCCACCACCCGGTCGATGTAGGACCGAATGCCTTCGTAGTCTACTACCGGGACGCGTGCTTGGAAATCCGCAATGGTTTGAATGGAAGCAAAATCGTGGTCCTTGCCAAAAGCCGTGCGCGCGGCCTTTTGGACCAGCATCTTGAGAACGCGATCTTGCGCCTCTACGGGTCGCTCAATCCATTTTTGGTTTTTTCGGTGGACGAACGACGCAAAGCGTTTGGCGGCCCATTCTTTCAGTGTCATCGAATCGCGCTTTTTAGGGAAGGTAGACAGAAGGATTTACGGGTTGCCCCCTCAGCCACAATTCGAAGTGGACAGACGGAACTTTTTCTTGAAGGCCTTTCCCGCTGATGGCTATCGCCTCTCCCGCGCGAACCTTGGCCCCCCGGCGTTTCAATACCTGGGCATTTTGACTGTAGAAAGTCAATGCGTTTTGAGCATGTTGCACCCAAAGAAAGTGCCCCCATTCCGGACTCCAGTCGGATTGGATGACCGTGCCATCCAGGGCACATTTGACCGTAGTGCCTTCGGGCACAGACCAATCGATGCCGAGGTGTCCGGTGGCGGGCGCGTAGGATTGAAGGACGGAACCGGTCACCGGGGCAATGAAGCCACCCAAAACCTGAACCGACGGCTTTGTGGTGAGCCGGTATCGGTCAATTTTTTCCTGTTGTATTCGGAAGGCTTTTTCCGAAGTGCCGGGAAGTAACTTATCGGGATCTGCTGCGGCTGTGGGCGCTTGGGGAGCGATGCTGTCGGAAAATGGTTTATTGGACATAATCCGCTGAACGGTCAACCACTTGACCTCGTGAAATGCGACCACGTTCTCCAACGAGTCTATTTGGGTGGTAAGGCGCAAAGCGTCCCGCCGAAGTTGGGTGGAAGCATAACCCGGGACATATTCCCGAAGCGGGGTGTAAGCAATCAACAAAATGGTCAAGGAAACCAAGCCCACAATGGACGACCCCACCGCCAAGAACACATTGAACCCCGAGAGGGTAAACGAGAATCGTTCGGCAAAGGTGTGGGTATCCACCAGTACCACGCGGTACTTGTGAAGCAGTTCTTTTTTTAGATTGTGCCAGTACTTTTTTGCCACAGAACAAATATAGACATCCCCGCAGGGGCATTTAAAATAACTTTGCAGCGCGATGCGTTACTTCTGTGCCATGAGAATTTTACCCGCTGGACTTTTGGTCCTTGCCCTTTTGGGCATTGGCTGCAGCAGGTCTGTGGACAAGGTGCCCAACCGATTGTACCACCGCACCACCGCGCAGTTCAATGTGCTATTCAATGGCCGCGAGGCCCTTTTAGAGGCGCAGCGGCAAGCAGAGAAAAACCACAAGGACGCGGTGGACGAGTGGTTGCCGGTGTATCCGGGCCGAACCAAGGCGGCTCAGCAGGCCATGGAAACAGCGGCCAGAAGGGCCATCGAAAAAGCGGGAAAGGCCATCAAAGAACACAGCATGATGGTGGGAGGTCGCCAGAAAAACACGGCCGTTTTTGAGGCGTATTTGTTGATGGGGGACGCGTACGGCGCTTCGGGTCAACCGTACAAAGCCATGGAAGCGTACGGGCAGGTGTTGCGCAATGCGTCCAAATCCAAAGCCGCACAAAAAGCCAAATGGGCCACAGCCCGGCTGTATGCCGAACAAGGGAACGCCATGGCGGCCGCCAATTTGCTTGAAGAGTTGGAACGCGATCCCGAATTGATCCGCTCACTCAAACCCCATGTTCACGCCGTTTGGTCCATGGTTCATCTCAAAGAAAAGCGCTTGGATGAGGCGGTAGAGGCACTGCTTAAGGCAGCGGAGGGAGTGTCGGCCGCGACAAGCGCCCGCTGGTACTTTTTGGCGGGTCAGCTTGCCCAAAAAAACGAGGATTTGGACCAAGCATCTCGAGCGTACCGCAAGTGCGCGCGCGGGACTCCGGAGGAATATACCTTGGTCGTTGAGGCCACTTTGCGTGCCGCAATGTTGGAGTCAGGCGGTCTTTCAGAGGCCAAGCGAATTGCCTCTTTGAAGAAACTGGCCAAAGAAAACAAAAACGCCCAATACCGGGGGCAGGTTTACTACGCGATTGCTCAAATTTACCTGCAAGCTGGGAAGCGGGATCAGGCCTATGAAGCCTTCGGTCAAAGTGTCTCCATGAGCATCGCCCAGCCGGAACAAAAAGGGCTTTCGCATGCCGCCCGGGGTCAAATGTATTTCGAGGACAAAGCCTATCCCAAGGCACAATTGGATGTAGATTCCGCCGTCCAGCTCTTGCCGGAAGGACACCGGTTGAAAACGGAATGGGCCAAGAGAAGAACGGCCTTGAATCGATTGGTTGCGGAACTCAACTATGCCGAACTGCAAGACAGCTTGCTGCGGTTATCGGAATGGTCCAATACCGAGCTACAAGCCTTTTTCACGCAATACGTAGGGCAATTGCGGTTAGCCGACGCCAAAAGCCAAGAACAAAAGAGAAAAGCCGACGAAATTGCCCGGATGAATGCAGAGCGGGGCGCACTGTTGGCCGACGCAGGGCCCACGGCCGGAGGCGGCGGCAACGCCTGGCTTTTTTACAACCCGCAGATTCGCGCGGCCTCGTTGGCTACGTTTACGCGCCTGTGGGGCGACCGACCGGATGCAGACAATTGGAAGTGGAAATCGGCGTCGTCGGGATTTGCCGACAACGGGGGCGAATCGTCCGAGTCAGAAGCAGGCCTGGCAAGCAATGAACCTACGGGGGAAGAGCGATACAACGCCGAGGCCTACCTGTCACAGGTTCCGAAAACAGAAGCCGGCAAAGACACCGTTCGGTCCCAGTTGCGAAAAAGCAAAGTCCGACTGGGCGCCATTTACCGCGACGAAGTGGGCGATTTGGAAGAGGCCATTGCGGTCTATCAAAACTGGGTGACCGTATACGGCCAAAAGGGGCATCCCGAAGAGCCCTTGGTGTGGTTTGCATTGCACCGGATGTATGCCCAAAACAAGCAACCCCTGCGCTCGGAAGAGGCAAAGAATACCTTGGTGCAACGCTTCCCAAGCCATCCGGTTGCCCGCATGGCCCTCGGCGAAAAGGTCGAGCCCGTAGAACAAGAAGATCCGTCGGTGGTGGCATATCAAAAAGCGCTGGGAGCTTTTGTGGCAGGAAATGCCCAAGAAGCCCTGCGGTTGCTGCCTCAAACAAAGGCACTGGGAGCAAAGACAGCGCTTCTCAATGCCTTGTGTGTAGGTAAGATAGAAGGGGAAAAGGCGTATATTTCGGCACTGAAAACGGTGGTTACCTCGCACCCAAATACTCCCGAAGCGGCTCAGGCCGAAAACTATTTAATGGCACTGGGAGAAACCTCCAAGTAAGCTTTTTACAGGTAAAAATTCGTAAGAACATGGCATTAATGAACCCAAAATCAGCATCGGACACCCCGCAAATCAGCAACCGGATTCTTCCCGGAACGGATGTAGTGGGCGATATTCAATCCACGGGCGATGTCCGCGTGGATGGCCGAATCAAGGGGAATCTCAAGTTGGCTGGTAAACTGGTCATTGGAGAAAAAGGCTGGGTAGAAGGCGAAGTCCACTGCGTAGAGGCGACGGTTGGCGGAGCATTCAAAGGCAAAATGCACGTCAAAGGACTGTTAACCCTGCAGGCGACCTCCAAGGTGCAAGCGGATGTGGTCACAGGTAAGCTGGCCGTAGAGCCCGGAGCAGAATTTGCGGGCCAATGTGCCATGACCTCCGTAGTTCGTGCACTTTCCGATACCGAATCTCCCGCTACTCCCCCCGCTGCAGCAACCGAAAAGCGCGCTGTTTGAACCCGTTTATGCGGTTCATGGGAGCCGCGTTTCAGATGGCGGCCGTAATTGGCCTGTTTGCCTGGGCGGGCATTTGGGCCGATGAAAACTGGAATTGGGCCCCCTGGGGAACCGTTGGCCTCACCCTTCTCGGCGTAGTGCTGGCCATGGTTTGGATGATCAAACAAATTCAATCGACCCGATGAAGTACCTCTACGCCCTTTATCCGCTGACAGCGGTCCTCCATTTTTTGCTTTCTAGTGGAATGGGCAAAACCTACTTTTGGCTGGGAGATGTCTATCTGATGGTGATGGGCATGGGCTTGGTGTGGATTACCGACCGTTTTTGGCAAACCCAGCCCGACAAGGCCGGCATGGTGTATATGGCGCTGTCCTTGGTTCGCATGTTGCTCGGCCTGGGAGTGGTGGTATTGCCATTGGCCATGAAGCAGCCCGAAGGATACCGCACCGATGCCTTGGTGTTTGTGGGGCTCTTTGTTGCCCAGATTGCCGTGGAAACAGGGGTGCTCGTGCGCCTTCTCAGAAGCCGGTAGGAAATCTCCCATTTTGTATGTAATTTTGCCGCGCATTTAGAACGGCGCATGATCAAGATCAAAACCCTTGGATTTATTGCTTTAACCTTCCTTGCAACAGCAGGAAGTGCTTGGGCATCGGCGCACGCTGAGGCAGCTCATGCCGCGGCACCCGCTGCTTCGGAGTCGAAATTCGACCCCACGGAAATGATCATGCACCACATCAAAGATGCCCACAGCTGGCACCTCTTCGATTGGAACGGACATGCCGTAAGCATTGATTTACCGGTGATTCTCTGGACTGACCACGGTTTGATTTCGTTCTCCAGTGCGGAGTTTCACCACGATGTGGATGGAAAGGTGGTCGTTGAGAAAAACGGAATGGCCTTTGTGAATCACCACGAAAAGATCCACTTTGCAGGCGACGAGCACCACGGTACCTTGATCGATCTGTCGATCACCAAGAACGTGGTTTCCCTGTTGGTGGTTGCCGTTCTCTTGCTCTTGATTTTTATTTCTGCAGCCCGCCACTACCGGAAAGCGGGCTCCAACAAGGCGCCTTCGGGCTTGGCAGGATTTGTGGAGCCGTTGGTTCTTTTTGTGCGCGACGAAATTGCCCGGGTGTACATTCCTGCGAAGCACGTTGACCGGTTTACTCCGTATTTGCTCACCTTGTTTTTCTTTATTTGGGTGAACAACTTGTTGGGCTTGGTGCCTTTCTTCCCCGGAGGGGCAAACGTGACGGGAAACATTGCCGTCACCTTGGTTTTGGCTGTTTTGACCTTTATCCTGACCAACTTGAATGGCACGAAAGACTACTGGGCGCACATTTTTTGGATGCCCGGCGTTCCGGTTGCCTTGCGTCCTTTGTTGGCCGTGGTTGAATTCATCGGTCTCTTCACCAAGCCGTTCTCGTTGATGATTCGATTGTTTGCCAATATTTCGGCAGGCCACATCATTGTGTTGAGTTTGGTTTCCTTGGTCTTCATTTTGGAAACGGTGTGGGTTTCTCCTGCGTCAATTCTTTTGTCTCTGTTCATCTCTTCGTTGGAATTGTTGGTGGCGGCTCTCCAGGCCTTTGTGTTCACCACGCTGTCTGCCCTGTACATTGGCACGGCGTTGGAAGACCACAGCCACGGCCACGATTCCAGCCACGAGGCGGCACATTAACGTTTTTATTTCACTTGTTTCATTCTAAAAATCACAATCATGACTGGTAGTATCGCTGCAATTGGAGCTGGACTCGCTGTATTGGGTGTTGGTCTTGGCATTGGCCGCATCGGTGGCTCTGCTATGGAAGGCATCGCTCGCCAACCAGAAGCTTCTGGCAAGATTCAAACCGCCATGCTGATTTCCGCCGCCTTTATCGAAGGTGCTGGTTTGTTCGGCATCGTCGTTTCGTTCTTGAAGTAATTCGAGACCTCGTATAGCCCTGCCTGCGGCCCGCGAGGGCCGCAGGCTTGTGGCTATGAATCTATTCCAACCCGTTCAAATTTTCGAACATGGATTTAGTTACCCCCGGCCTGGGTCTGATTTTTTGGACCACGCTGACCTTTTTGATTTTGGTCGTGCTTTTGCGCACCTTGGCATGGAAGCCCATTTTGGGCGCCGTGAAAGAGCGGGAAGCCTCCATTGACAATGCCTTGAAGGCGGCCCATGCGGCACGTGCAGAAATGGCGGCATTGCATTCCAGCAACGAACAACTTTTGAAAGAAGCCCGCGAAGAGCGTGAGCGCATTTTGAAAGAGGCCCGTGAAATCCGCGAAAAGACGGTTTCCGACGCGAAAGCCACCGCTTCAGCAGAAGCCTCGCGTGTTTTGGAAATTGCTCGGGAGCAGATTCACATGGAAAAAATGGCCGCCATGACGGAAGTCAAGAACCAAGTGGCGCAGCTGGCTGTGGAAATGTCCGAGCGCATTTTGCGCGCTGAGCTGGGTGACGCCCAGGCCCACAAGGCCATGGTCGACCGTGCACTGGAAGACGTTAAATTGAATTAATTCACGGAAAATGAGCACGTTGCGCGCAGCCAATCGGTATGCAAAGTCCCTGCTGGACTTGGCCAAAGAGAAAGGCGTTTTGGAAGCCGTCATGGCCGATGTGACGTTCTTGTTGTCTGTGGAGAAAGAAAGTTCCGAGTTCCGCATGCTTTTGAAGAGTCCGGTCATCAAGCCGCTTCAGAAGATTGACGCATTTCGCAATGCTTTTGCGGAGCAGGTGAGCCCGTTGACGGTTTTGTTTGTCAACCAAGTCATCAAGCACGGCCGGGAGGCCCATTTGGTGCACATTTTAGAAAAGTACACCGACCAGTATTTGGTCGAAAAGAATACCGTTCGTGCTTACGTTACCAGCGCAACGCCCCTTTCGGACGAACAGCGCGCCACGTTGTTGGCGAAGGTCAAGGCGGGCGGCACCGCGGAAGTGGTATTGATTGAAAGAATTCAGCCGGATTTGATCGGCGGCGTTGTGGTACGGGTGGGTGACCGCCAGGTAGATACCACGGTAGCACGCTCCTTGCGTGGACTGAAGCGCCAGTTTGAGAACAACTTGTACATCGCAGACCTCTAAATCGAACCCCATGGCAGACGTAAAACCTGCAGAGATTTCGGCGATTCTTCGCCAACAATTGTCCGGATTTGCCTCCGAGTCCCAGCTGGAAGAGGTGGGAACTGTTTTGCAAGTAGGCGACGGTATTGCCCGTGCATACGGCATGCAAAATGCCCAATCCGGTGAATTGGTTGAATTTGAGACCGGACTTCGCGGTATCGTGTTGAACTTGGAAGAGGACAACGTCGGTATCGTATTGTTGGGCCCCGCGGAGGGCATTAAAGAAGGTGCTACCGTAAAGCGCACCGGCGTCATCGCTTCCATCGAGGTGGGCGAAGGCATGCTGGGCCGCGTGGTGGACACGTTGGGCAATCCCATCGACGGAAAAGGACCCATCGAAGGCGAGCGTTTCAACATGCCGTTGGAGCGCAAGGCCCCTGGAGTAATCTACCGCCAGCCGGTAAACGAGCCTTTGCAGACCGGTATCAAGGCCATCGATGCCATGATTCCTGTCGGTCGGGGCCAGCGCGAATTGATCATCGGTGACCGCCAAACAGGTAAGACCACGGTGGCCATTGACACCATTTTGAACCAAAAAGAATTCTACGACAAGGGCGAACCGGTTTATTGCATTTACGTTGCAGTGGGCCAAAAGGGTTCAACGGTAGCGGCCTTGGCCAAGAATTTGGAAGAAAAAGGCGCCATGCCCTACACGGTAATTGTGGCGTCCAACGCTTCGGACCCTGCACCAATGCAGTTTTACGCTCCCTTCGCGGGCGCTGCCATTGGAGAGTACTTCCGCGATACCGGTCGTCCTGCCCTGATCATTTACGACGATTTGTCGAAGCAGGCGGTTGCCTACCGCGAAGTTTCGTTGTTGTTGCGCCGTCCTCCTGGCCGCGAAGCCTATCCCGGAGACGTGTTTTACTTGCACAGCCGCTTGCTTGAGCGGGCCGCCAAAGTCATCAAGGACGACACCATCGCTTCCCAAATGAACGACCTGCCCCCTTCGTTGAAAGGCAAGGTCAAAGGTGGAGGTTCGTTGACGGCATTGCCCATCATCGAAACCCAAGCCGGTGACGTATCCGCGTACATCCCGACCAACGTAATCTCCATCACCGATGGCCAGATTTTCTTGGAGGCCGACTTGTTCAACTCCGGCGTGCGTCCGGCCATCAACGTAGGTATTTCGGTATCGCGCGTAGGGGGATCGGCGCAGATCAAGCCCATGAAGAAAGTCGCTGGTACCTTGAAGTTGGACCAGGCGCAGTACCGCGAATTGGAAGCTTTTGCCAAATTCGGATCCGATTTGGATGCCGCAACCATGAACGTCATCAACAAGGGCCGACGCAACGTGGAAATCCTCAAGCAAACGGTCAACGACCCGATGAGTGTGGAGAAGCAGGTGGCAATTATCTACTTGGGCACCAAGGGCATGTTGAACGCTGTACCGGTTGAGAAAATCAAGGCGTTTGAAGTGGCTTTCTTGTCCGTAATGGAGTCCAAGCACGCGGACACCTTGGAAGCATTGCGCAAAGGCGCGTGGGGCGACCAAGAAATCGCGACCATCGAAGCCGTTGCCAAAGACGTATTGCCCGGTTACACCGCCTAATTCCACGACGCATGGCCAACCTGAAAGAGCTCCGCAATCGGATTGCATCGGTTTCCAGCACCATGCAGATCACGTCGGCCATGAAAATGGTTTCGGCGGCCAAGTTGAAGAAGGCACAGGATGCGGTAACGCA
>JACCDW010600707.1_pt1 | contig 31918 bp, 22 predicted proteins | sample 7449781 | NCBI WGS metagenome assembly JACCDW01 (sample SAMN15323449, study PRJNA562643) | freshwater metagenome | isolation source: river surface water | place: USA:Blue River Watershed | collected 2017-08-18
AGACCGATCTTGACATCTTCCATATTTCTATTCAGAAATGATGATGTAAAGTCGGCATATGAGATTCAATTGCGAGCACAAGCACTCTCATATTCCTTTCCATTAGTGCATGAAGCTATTCAATCTTGCATTGGAAATGACACAAGGCATCCTGCTTCACTATTAATACAAAAGGAACAATTCATAGAAGAAATTCAGCATCTTTTTACTGGATTACTTTCCAAACAGCATCCGAGAGAATTGAGTAATTCTTTCTATAAGTTATTTGAACTCACGCTTGTATTAATGGGCAAAGAAGAAGTCCCTACGGAATTACTCATAACATTTTTCGAAGAAACAAAACATAGTGCTTATGCATCATTCTTTAATGCAACAGATGTGAAGTCATTTACCAAAAAAGCATTATTTGAAGCCTTGCACCAAGCTATTGGTCAGACAATTGAAATTCAAGAGATTGAAAAACCCCATCAAGATAAGAGAAATGATCGGGCTTATTTTGCGGATAAAGGCATCATTTTACCCAAGCCAAGATTAACAATCAAGCCGAGCATGAGGCATGGCATTCCGAAAACTCTTGAATTAAGTCCTGTGGAATTTCCGCAAGAGATGCAATCTCCGGAATTGATTGATGAATTATTGATTCACAATCAAGTACATGAACAGCCTTTACGATTAATACGCCGCTCATTTCTTGGAAGCTTGCCTATCTCTGTTCAAATGCATTATGCAAATGCAATCTTCGATGGCAATCTACATCTGCTTCGCAAACTTGGCGCATCTATAGACAAGACGGTGGGATCAGAAGCCGCATTACTTACATGCAAAGCATATGTGAAGCAATATGGAGTATCGACTCGAGAAGCGGAAGATCCATTGGATGGTTTATGTGATTTGGTAATGTCTTTTTGCAAGCAAAGAGAATCCTAACGAACTGCTTCCCAATCTTTAGATCTTGCTTTTCCGAAAAGTAATACCCAGAACCAATTTACCGCCCATTCCAATAAGATGCGAGGATACCCATAACGGCGGAATCTTCTTGGAGATTCATAGACCAATAAATTCCTGACAAATGATAAACCGCCGATTTTTCTTGTTCTCCGAAAAATCTCAAAATCCTCACCTGCTGGAATTGCCCCATTGTACATCCCTGCGGAATAAAATGCAGAACGAGTGAAGATTTGACATTCCCCTCTTCCCATACCAAATCCTGCAATATTGACCATGAATCCAACATATGAATTCAATATCAAAGAAAACACTGAATCAGAAAATGTTCTCTCTTCAGGATAAATATTTACTGGACAAGCTAATGCGCAGGGTTTATATGTGAGAGTATGCCAATTCTTAATATATTCCAAAAATCCATCTGGATTTGCTGGAAAAGTATCTGCATTCAAAAACACAAAAATATCTCCCCTTGCTTCTTCAGCTCCTTTATTTCTACCTTCAGCGATGGTTTGCCTTCTTTCCTCAGAATGACATATCACTTTATCAGCATATCTCCGTGCAATGTCAATAGTCGCATCGGTACTACCACCATCACTCACAATAATTTCGAGATCAAAATGCTCTTTTCTTTCCTGTGTAAATATAGAAAGCGTGCGAGCAAGTAATTTCTCTTCTTGTAACACGGGAATAATGATGCTTATAGAGGGATTTGGAGCAATATGATTCTGTGTAGATTCTTCTCGATGTCCATCCTCAATCATCATAATTCAGTAACCACCACGCTGTGATTCACAGTATCCTTTCGAAGTAATGCCGGGAAATATGCAACAACTGAAGATGGCTTGGGCCTGCCTCCTGCGAATCCTGTCACACTTGGAGGACCTGTCAAAATAAGTGGTGCAATCTCTTTACCAAATCGCTCAACAGCTTTATAATCATGTCCTCGAACACCTATGCGCATCATCACTTCATTCGGTTCGATTGCTTGGGCGATTGGTCCATGGCAAGCATTCATACCAATAAATTCTGTTCTGATTTCATCAAAATGTAAACCGAGTTGATCAAGTCTTTTTCTCAAAATTGCATCTGCTGCCTTTGCTTTTTTATATGCATCTGGAGCAGAATATGTCAGTGAACTAAATGCAACAAATCCATCTTCATAAGAAGCGGATACTTTGAAAAATGGAGTAGAGGGTTTTCCGGTAATTCCATAGACTTTCACCCTATCATTTCCAAGATCTTCAATTTTAATAGAAGTAAAATCAGCAATGCAATCTGGTGTTATATATTCAGATGGATCACCAATTTCATACATCAATTGCTCACTAACGGTCTCTCTTGTAACAGCACCGCCAGTTCCTTCATGTTTGGTAACAATAAATGAACCGTCGGGAAATGCCTCAATGATAGGAAATCCAACATTTGCCATATCCGGCAAAGATTCCCAATCTCCCAAGAAATTTCCTCCGGATGCTTGCGCACCACATTCATTGATATGGCCTGCAACTGTTCCAGATGCAAGTTTATCCCAATCATCAAAACTCCAACCGAATTCATGAATCATAGGAGCAAGCGTAAGACCAGTATCAGTTGTTCTGCCTGTTATGACGATATCAGCACCAGCTTGTAATGCTTCAACAATAGGCTTTGCACCGAAATACACATTTGCACTAAGTAGTTTATCCTTTACTTCACTTATTGGCTGTCCTGATTCCATATTATTCATTGCATGTCCATCTGCAATCAAACCATCAATGTGCATCAGGATATTATCACCCATCACGACACCAATTTTCAAACCAGTGATGCCAAGTTTTCGTGCAACTTCAAATACTGCATCACGAGCACCTTCTGGATTGACTCCACCACCATTGGTAATAAGTTTTATTCCTTTCGAGGCAATATATGGCAATACATCTTCGCAGGTTTGAACAAGATCTTTTGCATAGCCCAATGCAGGATTCTTCAATTTTTGCTTTTGCACGATGGACATTGTTACTTCTGCTAAATAATCCAGCATCAAATAATCAATATCTCCTTTAGAGACTTGCATCAAAGGAGCGGTTAATAAATCACCCCAAAAACCTTGACCCGAAGCTATTCTTATAGATTGTTTTGACATAATATTATCCATTTGAAAGGAATCGGACCTCGCAAAGCGAAGTACCATTCAGTACTGAAATAAGCTTGTTTTTCTGTTCCTCATTCAAGAGGCATTGTCCTGCAAAATCAAATGGCAGAACATAGAATTGACATTTGAACCAGGACATCGTAGGTGTAATTTCCACACGAATCAAATTGTCATAGGTAAACGACTGCGTTTCACCAATGAAAATAGGCCTAATTATCAGTCCCTTTGTGCAAATCTCCACTCTTTGCTCAGAAGCTCTGTACAGCACTTGGACTGCATTAATGAACAGTGCTAGTGGGAATACATAAGCCAATACAGTGGGTGTTGCAAGATTCAATGCAATGAGCGCAAAAATACAGAAAAGACAGAAGATTGTCCCCAGCAGAAGATATGTCATGGGATTGACCACAAACATGATGGTCTCGCCCAAATTTATTTCTGTTCTTTGCTTTGCATCTAGTGAATTTCTGAAATATGTAGCTCCTAATGCAAGCATTCCATATCCAAATACTACGTATAGAGCATAAAGAAAGATGATTTTATCGAAATACATTTCATTGAATTCCGCAAAGTTCTCAACAAACTTACTTGCTTTCCATGAAATCCCAATGTTTGACAATAGTTATGTAATAATCATCTAAATGAATGAATATTCACGGAGATAAGTCCAATATAATCCTTATGTTTGCAGTCTATTTTCATGCAAACCTACCCGAATGAGTCAACTCGGTACGATATTACGCAATCGCAGGGAAGAGCTGAACCTTACTCAGGCAGAAGTCTCTCGACAAACAAATATCCGTGTCAATATCATTGATGCTTTGGAGAAAGGTAAGAATAGTATCTTACCCCCAACATACTTGCGTTCATTCAGCAAATCCTATTGGCAATTCCTCAAATTGCCTTTGGAAGATTTTGAAAAATCTTTTGCTGAATCTGGCATTATGCCTCAAGTACAGGAGCAATCATTCATAGGAACTCTGATTAATCCTGAAAAGGAAAAAGAAAAAGAGTATACTCCTCCGCCACCATTAAAGACAATAGAAGCACCTCGATATTCCCCGAGACTTGTTAGCGGCGTGATCTCTGCTGCTATGATATTGGTTCTGATTGTTGGCGTGTATTATCTATTTGTGAAAGATATAATAGACGATACTCCTGTTGAACCTGGCACACAATCAGAAGTCACGACTCAATCTTCTGGCTCATCGAATGAATCTGGTGGCGAGTTATTGTCAATTTTTGAAGATGAACCAATCAAAGACAGCATCATACTCGAAGTAACTGCCAAAAACAATACTTGGTTCACAATTAATGCAGATGGCAAAAAAAGCGAAGAAGTACTTCTTGCCTCCGGGCAATCAGGTAGATGGACAGCTGTAGAGTATTTCATACTTTCCATATCAGATAATGGCGGGGCAATCTTCAAGAGGAATGGCAAGACTCTTGAAAATATTGGAAAAGAAGGTACAATCATTAGAGAATTGAAGATTACAGCAAATGATATGCTTACTTCTGCAATGCCATATGAGAATTCAGATGGCAATGCCGAACAGAACAAAAAAGCTATAGAAAAACCCAAGACTGAACCAGCTAAAGAAAAAATCCAGAAGCCTGCCGATAAACCAGTTAAGCCAAAAACTACTGCATCAGCACCTGCAAAAAAGATAACTCCGACAACTACAAAGTCTAAAACCAATGGCAATGCGGAAATCGTTAAGCCAAAGAAAAAATCCGTAGAAACTAGTTCTTCAGCAAAGAAGAAGACCGAGACGACTACTAAGAAGAAGACTGAAGCAACAAAGAAAAAATCGACTTCAGAAAAAGGCAAATCTCCTTCTAAAAAGAAAGTCACCGAGAAATCTAAAACTTCTGACAAGAAGAAAAAGACAGCTACTGGCAAGGCAAAAGATGCAAAAAAAGCCACACCCAAAAAGCCTGTAACTGAAAAGAAAAAGTCTTCGGAATCTAATAAAATAGAATCTCCGAAGACCATTCCAATCGTTAATCCACGACGCTGATTAGCGTATATGTCCTGCTATGTCATGTAGTCGGATGATTCCTATACATTGATCACCAGAATCAATAACAGGTAATACACCTATCTTATGTTCCCTGTCTTCCATTAAAGACAAAGCTTCTCCCAAACTTGAATCCTCTTTAACAGTTATTGGATTGTAAGTCATAATATCTTTCGCTTGAATATCATTTAAGTTTTCAATATTTGAAAGACATCTTCGCACATCGCCATCGGTTACAAAACCAATGATTCTTTTTTCATTATCACTTATAATTGCACAGCCAAGCCTTTTCTCACTCATTTTTATAATGAGATCTTTTAATGATGATTGAGGTCCCACAAAAGGAAGAGCATTATCACCCTTAACCATCACAGACCCCACGGTTAACAATAGATTACGTCCTAATTGACCAGCTGGATGAGAATGAGCAAAATCAGTTTTTGTTATCTTCGCATGATTCATGAGAGTAACAATTATTGCATTAGTAATCGCAGTTGCAATGAGCAGACTAGTTGTAGGAACAATATCTAATGGACAACTTTCCTTAGAAATACTGGCATCAATACATACATCGCATTGCTTTCCAATAATCGATTCAGAATTACCGATAATTCCAATCAATGCTTTTGAGCGCATCTTTAGAAATGGCATGATAGATACTATTTCCTCTGTATTTCCACTATTGGAAAAAATGATAATTGTATCATTCTTTCCAATAATGCCAATATCTCCATGCAAAGCTTCAATTGGATGCAAAAACACTGACTTAATACCTATACTTGTCAATGATGATGACATCCTTTTTGCCATGATGGCAGATTTACCTACACCGATGGTTATTATAAGATCAGAATCCAATATCTGATTCATTGCATGAACTATTACATTCCATTGCATTCTCTCAGACAAAGATTCTAATTCTTTGATTTCATGTAAAATTGATGCCTTTGCTATTGATTCTAATGTATCAGCATTCATGCAAAACCTCCGGACAATTTAGCACCTGCCAACATATGCAAATGTAATTGAAATACTGTTTGACCTCCCCATTCTTCACAATTCATCACTAGTCGATATCCATCTTTATCATATCCATATTTATCAGCCAATGTCTTTGCTGTTTGCACCATTTCAAATAGTAACTCGGCATCATCATACTCTATCTCATGAATACTTCGAATTGTTTTCTTGGGTATGATTAGGCAATGAAAAGGCGCTTGTGGATTGATATCTCTTATGGCTATTAATGTATCAGATTCAAATTCAATCGTAGCTGGTATTTCTCTTCGTATGATTTTGTGAAAGATAGTTTCACTCATGTTACGCTCCATTATACAAAACAATGCCCTCTGCGCTATAGAGCACAGAGGGCATCGAAAACATTCACAAGATTTGATTAGCGAGTAATCGTCATCTTTGCTACTTCTGTATTATTACCATTTGTCAAGCGATAGATATATGTACCTGTTGCTACATTTGCTCCGCTATCATCTGTACCATCCCACTCTACTGTAGTTTTGCCTGAAGAAGCAACACCGTCGAAGAGTGTACGTACTGTGCGACCAAACATATCTACAATCTCAAGCTTTGTTACGCCATTATCACGAACAAAGAAGCTGATGCTTGTTGACATTGAGAATGGATTAGGAACATTCTGCTCAAGTACTATTGCAGATGTTTCATCAATTGTAAACTCGAGAACATCAGAGATAGCTTTACATGATTCAGTACCTGTAAGATCCATTTGGGTCAAACGATATTGATATGTAACACCTGGTTGTACTTTCTCATCAGTGATGGAATAATCACGAACTACTGTAGAATTACCTGCACCACGAACAAATTGAATTGATTCCCAAGTTGTTCTTGCATCACCACGAACAATGCGACGCTCCACATGGAAGCCTGCATTATTCTCTTCAGATGCTGTTTGCCAGAAAAGATCTACAGAGCGATTACGCTTTTGACCATCAAAATATGAAAGTTCAACTGGAACAATACAGTTGTCATCTGGAGTAGGTTCAGTTGCAAATGACTTGTCACCAAGGAATGGTCTGATGAGTGGCAACCAAGTACCACGTGAAGCAGTTCTGTAACCTTGGATTGAACCCAAATCTGCATGACTTAAGTGACCAAACATAGGATTAGACAATGGAGTTGCTTGAACCCATGTACCACTGTATGCAGTTCTTTCATATGCAAACACATTCTTGTTGATAAGTTGATTTGCGGCATTCAATTGACGGAAACTCTTATCAATATTCAAATGTGTACCACTCACACCAGGACCTGGAGGATTTGTATTGTGATGTGTAACCATTTGACCAACACGTGCCTTTGAAGCACCAAGTGCAAGACCGTCGAGACCAAGCTGAGCTACAGATGCCCAATATTCACCAGGTGCCAAAACTACTGGTTTATCAAAAAGATATGTTGTGTACTGACCATAGAACAAGTCTTTACGTACATCATCGAAACCTCTTTGTTTACCAATCTTAGTACCTGCGATAGGTTGAGCTTGAGGAGCATCAGCACCACGATACAATGCAAATGATATTGGATCAGGACTTTGATTCACTTCACCCATCCAAGCTTGGAAACCTTTAATAGTATCTTGTGAAAGCAATTGGAAGCGCATCGCAAATTGACCTGAAGCAGACCCTGCTTCAGGACCAAATGCCAAACGACCATCGATAGAACCTGCATTTGGCCAAACACCTGCTGAATAAGCTTCTGTGTTCAAACCACGACCATCAACACGGCTACCTGTAGCTTGTTGAGTAAAGTCCGGCACATCATTTCGAGCGGTTGGAGGATCATAAGCGAATACAGGTCCATAACGGAGATTGTAGAAGCTATATGTTGTATCATTTGAATTATCAACATCACCACCTTGAACAAATGCACTTGCAACGATGCGATAGCGGCCTGGAGGGCAACGACGAGCATTCCATGCAGGAACTGTTGATTCAACAATTTGACCTGGCTTAACAAAAGGAATGATTGTACTACGGCAATAGTATGCATCTGCTTTGCGAATGTCATCAGATTCTTGAAGAACCTTAACATTGATACTTACTGAAGGTGATTGCTTACCTGTATTATTCGTGATTTTGAAACGAATAGGTAGTTGCGTCATTTGTGATGCAGGTGTTGTTTCATATGGCCACAAAACCTGTACTAGTGACATTTCAATATCAGGAGATTCGTTTGTATAAATCAACTTGACATTATCAACATAGAAATCATCATCATCATCTTGTGGTTGTGGAGGAGCAGTATTTCTAGCTGCTGATACACGCAATCTGAAACGGAAATCTTTCGCTGCTTCATTAGGAGCAAAAATCAATGAATCTGGAATGCGGAAGAAAATCTTATTGAATTCAACGTCCTTACCATCATCATAAATGTCTGGGCGCAAACCTTGTGCAAGTGTCAAAGCTGAGTCTTTATCTTCTGGCAAATAGCCCAAACGATATCCACCGGCACCGAATACTGAATAAACATAGTTATCAGTTACAGCAGCTCCACCACCGCGACGCTTGTGAACACTCCATGCGATGTCTGTTGCAGCACTATTGAATTGACGTGCAATATTTTCAATACCATTTGTTGATGGACGAGCATATTCAAGACGCAATTCATCAGGAGTTACACCACCTGCAAGAGTAGTCAAAACACCATTGAAAATAACGCGTGGTTCAGGTCCAACGATTGTAGCATCCGCCCAACCACGACCAAAGTCACCCTTATTACCAGTTCTTTGATAAGAAATAGTCAAGATAGAACCTTGTGTCTTACGATTAGGCAAGTGACGAATATCAATTGGGAATGAACGGATTTGGTCACCACCTGGGCTTGGTGATGGATCATCACCGCCAAGTGTAACGCGATTTAATTTAATAACAGGAGATGCTGTTTTAAATGTAGAGCGATTCTTCGCTGTTACTAGTGAACCAGGAACATCACCCACTGCCCATCTTGGTGGTGGTGGATTATATGTTTCTTCATCACCATTTGAAATTTCTGCTTCATAGTTCACCCACTTCAATACTGAAGGCATTGGTGTACCACTAATAACATGATACTCATTCGCATCATCTGAGAAACCATCGCTATTCAAGAATGACAAACGACGCATAACAAAGACATTACGAGATACAGTGTCATCGAATGGCCATTCATCACCAAGTGTACGATAGATGGAGTCAACACCTTCTGAGAACACAAACAATCTCAAACGACCAATTTGGAAGTCAAGAAGTTCATTAGGCTCAAATGGTGGGAATTGAACGCGAACAATGCCATAAGGAGGAATACCTGTTAATGGGCATGGACCTTGACCGGGGAATGAAGGAATACCAGTACCTGCAACACCTGCAGCTTGGAAGCTTCCTGTAGCAGAACCACCAGTCAACCAACCGAATTGAACATTCGCATCAATATCTGGAGGACAATTTCCAGTCAAGCAACCAACACCTACAGGCACAGAACGTGAATATGCAGTTTGGTTCGAAGCTTGATTAATAATACGCATACGAACACGGAAGTTAAGGTCTTGCTTTGTATAGTTAACACCTGTTGGACGAGGAGGCAAACTTACACCAGGACCCTGAATATCATTGGTCATATTTTGGAACACAGCTGTTGGACGAATGGCACCAAGTTGTGGATGACCTGCAAACAATTCTGGTTCTGGAGTTGCAATCTCGCGTGTATATGCATCAAGATTCGCAGTAGAGGACAATTCGCGACCGAAATAGCGAATTTGCTCAGGAACAACGCGCACAACATTGCGCCATTGTTTAAAACGAATTGCCAAACCGTTTGCTGGTGTATTTGAACCGTGACCGGCTGGGCCCAACAATTGACCTGAAACATCAGCACCACTGTATGAACCTCTTGAGAGATATTGTGTATGCTGACGAGGAGCTGTTTGGAATTCTGTTTGAGTCAAGTTTGATTGACAGTTCGGGAATTTGTAATTGTAATTTCTTGTCGTTCCATTTACACCAATAGTGGTGTTCATACGGAAAAATGCAGCTGCTGAAACGGAAACACCGGAAACTACAACAGCACCTTCCAAACGCTCGAAATATACATATACTGAAGAATCAGACTGATCAAGTGTTACTTGAAAATTTGCAAGAATTCTTTGATCATCTTTATTGAAGTTGGTTGTACCGGCAATACCATTATTCCAACCACCAATAGGTGCCACGTTTTGGAAGTAAATGATCAAGCGACGAGTTCCATCAGGATTATCTGCACGCTTATACCAAACTTGACCACGTGTTTCTTCAGGGAAATCAGGATTTTGTGACAATTGAAGATTGCCATATGCAGGTGCAATGAGTGGAGCATTAGCAATATCACCTGCCAAAGCTGCCAATGAAGCTGTTCCTGTATTACGAATACCTGCTGTTGGTGAAGCTGGGCTATTACCAACTGCAAAGTTGAATCCATAATCATCAGCAACAGGATCTGTTGCTGGGTTTCCAGAAGCTGGACGAGCAAATACATCATCACGATACAAATTATAACCGGTTCTTATACCGTTAGAATTGTATTCATAACGAGGACTTGACAATGATACCAAGCCATTCGTAGACACGTAAAAACTGTCATAACGAACACCATTGAAAAAGAATGGGAATCCAATTCTAATTGGACCCGCAAAGGCATTGTCTGTCGAGTCCGTTGTACTTCCGGGATTACGGAAAAATGGACGACCTTCGGTTGCATCAAATGACTGAAGTGGACCAGATGTGATTCGCTTCCATTTGATAAGCTCTGAAGGATCAGTATCGTTCAATCTGTTTAAGAAAGCACGATCCAAATTAGGACGCCAAAAATCACCAGCATCATCGTCAGAATCGACAATATAATAACCGGTGGAAACAGAATGCACCGAATTATTCGGGCGACTGTTATTTGCATGATCTAGTGCTGGGAAATTGGTAAACGGCTGAGGAAAAGTAGCGTTAAATCGGCTCTTTCTCAGGGTACCATCTTCCTTACCACCGGCATATAAGGCCACACCAGCCGTAAAGAATGCCAGAAGTGCAATGAGGACACGTTTCTTCATATGAAGAACCCTATGCAAAAGTGATACATAATTACAATTATTTGTATAAAAATTTTCGCTTTAAAGACATAAATAAAGCTGCGGATTATGAGTTATTAACACATAATCGGGCGTAAATTGACAAGAAAGATTGAAATCACCAAGAGAAATTTACTGCTGTGTATAAATTGTTTTACACAGCTGATTGAGCATTAAAGGATATACTTCATGTTCAACTTTCTTTACCTTTTCAGCGATTTTTTCGACTGAGTTACAATCCGCAATTGGAATTCTGCTCTGACAAAGCCCAGATCCAGTATCAAAATGCTCATCTACAAAATGTACAGTTATTCCAGTATATGGCTTTTTATCCTTTAAAACAGCCATGTGAACTTTATCGCCGTACATGCCTTGACCTCCATATTCCGGTAATAATGAAGGATGTACATTAATGATTCGCCCTTCAAAATCACGGACTATTCCTGCGGGCAATAAACGCATATAACCCGCCAAAGCAATGACTTGCACTTTATTTTTTTGTAACAATTCGCTAATTCTCGAAGAATCTTTTGGGTCTGATATGTATTCAATCGGAATTTTCATTCTTTGCGCAATTGTATAAATACCAGCTTGTTCTTTATTTGTTAGTATCATTACTACCTTATAGGAAGAGGTAGCCAAAAAAGAAAATTGAATTAATGCTTCTGCATTACTACCAGCCCCGGATGCAAATATTGCAACCGAGATTTGATGTTGACTTTGCATAATATTAAGTAAAGTAAGCTTTCAGTATTCAAAGTAATGTATCAAAAATACTTTCTCATCATCATCTGTATGGCAGATATTCTTGCTTTGTGGATAATTCTATAGTAATCGGAACTACATATAGCTATTTATGTGTTCTTTGCCAATCATTCAAAATCTATACAAATACACATGTTCAAAGCACCTTCTATTCTCGTTTTCTCACTCATTCTATTCCTATTTCCTTCAATCGCGGCTTCTCAAGACTCCTCTGGAGTCACAGGAATATTAACAGGAACCATTATCAATGCCTCAACGCAAGCACCTATCAATGGAGCCACTATCATTGTAAATGGGTCGAAAATAGGATCAAGAAGTAATGCTCAAGGGAAATTCACACTACGTTCAATTCCGGTTGGCATAATTAGTATCAAGGCCACTGCCATTGGTTTCGAACCAAGAACTCTTTCAGATATAGCCATAAGCTCGGGCAAACCAGCAACTGTAACAATCCTTTTAAGTGAGCAAGCAGTCCAATTGGAAGCAACCGAGGTGGAAGCAAGCTATTTTCAGAGAAGCCCCGAGACAATTACGAGTACTCAGTTATTAAATTCTGAAGATGTGCGTCGAGCTCCTGGGGTGCAAGAAGATGTTATTAGAGCAGTTGCACTCTTGCCTGGAGTGAATGTTACAAGTGCTGGTAGAAATGACTTAATTGTCCGAGGTGGCGCCCCCTTTGAGAATCTTTTTGTGGTTGACAATATCGAAGTCCCCAATATCAATCATTTTGGATCTCAAGGTTCAACTGGTGGACCACTTTCACTTATCAATATTGATTTTGTCCGTGAAGTGAGCTTCAGTGCAGGTGGTTTTTCTTCCCGATTCGGAGATCGCGTATCTTCACTTACCAATATTTCGCTTCGTGAAGGTAATGAAGAACGATTTGGGGGAGAAATCAATTTCTCAGCAACTGGTTTTGGGGTAATTGCCGAAGGTCCAATTTCTGACAAAGGTTCTTATTTCGTAAGTGCACGAAGATCTTATCTTGACATTTTATTTAAAGCACTTGGTTTTAGTTTCATTCCTGATTATTGGGATTTTCAAACGAAGATTTCATATAGACTTGATGATAAAAACTCACTATCATTCCTAACTATAGGTGCTTTAGACAAAATCACTTTTAATAATGATGATGAAGAAGATCGATATTCCAATTCGCGAATCAATTCCCCAACTCAAGATCAGTATTTTTCAGGTTTAACATGGAAGCACTTAATAACGGGTTCTGATATAAATGGATATGCACTCATCACTCTTGGAAGAACATACTCTGCATTCAATACAGCACAAAGAGATTCAAATCTCTTGACTCTGTTCAATAATACCTCTGTTGAGGGTGAAAATTCACTTCGCACTGATCTCTTCTTACAATTGTCCCCTGGAACAGAAATCATTGTTGGAAATATCGTGAAATATGCTTCCCTTCTGGATTATGATCTTTTCCTTGATGCACGATTCAGAAGAAATCAAGTTGGTAAACCAATTGGACTGGACATTGACAGTACTTTCACTGCTTTCAGGAATGCAACACATGCTACACTCGTGGTTTCATCTGATGCGTGGAAAGCCACTTTTGGCGCTCGATTGGATTACTATGATTTTTTACAAGAGACCACTTATCTATCGCCTCGACTTACTATATCATATGCACTCAATCAGGTATCGACACTCAATTTGAGTGCCGGAAGATATTATCAATCTCCATCTTTCATCTGGCTCATGGGAGATCCATCAAATCAACAACAATTAAAAGCAATAAGAGCAGATCAAATCGTACTAGGTTATGAATTACAACTCGAAGCCGATCTAAAGTTTCAAATAGAAGGCTATTATAAATGGTATGGCAATTATGCCGCTAGACTCTTCCGTCCTCAAGCTGTACTTGCACCTTCAGGTTTTGATGATGTACAAAATGATATCCCATTCGGCCTTGAACCACTCATAAGTTCATCCACCGGATATGCAAGAGGTATTGAAGCATTCATACAAAAGAAAATGGGTGATATTCCACTCTATGGCCTCATGAGTTTAACCATAAATGAATCCCGATTTTCAGGATTGGATGGTATTGAAAGACCAGGCGCATTCGATGCACGCGTCATATTTAATATCGCAGCAGGATATCGATTTAATGAAAATTGGGAAATCAGTACAAAATTCCGTTACTCAACAGGAGCACCAACTACTCCGTTTGTTGAAGACAGTAATTCACCACTGTATGGTCAATTGAACTTCTCACAATACAATGCAGGCGAGCGATTACCAGCTTTCCATTCTATGGACCTGCGAATTGATAGACGCTGGAATTTCGAAGGATTTTTATTGATAACATATATAGATATTCAAAATATTTACAATCAAAAGAATGCGAATAACTTTCGCTTTGATCAAAGACTTGGCCGAGGAGTTGTAAATTTTGCTGGTGCAGGAATCATCCCGAGTCTTGGGATCAATGTTGAATTCTAATCATTACAGATAATCATTCAATGAGGCGATTCAGATGAGTCGCCTTTTTTATTTCCACTCGGCATCAATTCCGTAGATTGCACAAGGGTTATATACTTTTCAATAACACATTTTCAGTTCTTTAACATGAAATTGATCCCTCAGCCACATACTGAACATTCTTTGTCATTTCTTGATGAATTAAATCCTGAACAAAAAAAAGCTGCTTTGAATATTCGCGGTCCATTACTCATTATTGCTGGAGCAGGAAGCGGTAAAACAAAGACCCTCACCTATCGCATCGCTTATGCATTGTCTCAGGATATAAAGCCATCATCCATCTTGGCACTTACTTTTACCAATAAAGCAGCCGAGGAGATGAAATCCCGGATTGCAAAACTTGTCGGAGAAGCCCAGGCAAAGAGTATTTGGGCTGGAACTTTCCATTCAATATTTGCTCGCATCTTGCGATTTGAAGCAGAACATCTAGGCTATACATCTGCATTTTCAATTTATGATACAGATGATTCACTCAGTATGATCCGTTCTATCATGCGGGATGCAGGAATTTCAGCGCAACAATTCACACCACAGAGCATTAGAGGAAGAATTTCTCAAGCAAAAAATATGATGATTCCCTGGCAAGAATATGAAGCATCATCACAAGATATCAATGAAAAGCAAACAGCTTTGGTCTATAAAGAATATGAAAAACGCTTGCGAGTGAATAATGCCATGGACTTTGATGATATTCTTCTTAATATCATCAGACTGTTAAAGTTATCACCAGAGATCAAGGAAAAATATCAACAGCGATTTTCACTAATCATGGTGGATGAATATCAAGACACCAATCGAGCACAATACATTGCCGTGAATTTACTCGCAGGTGGACATCGTAATCTCTGCGTTGTGGGAGATGATGCACAAAGCATCTATCGTTGGAGAGGCGCAGACATCAGAAATATTCTTGATTTTCAGAAAGATTATCCCGATGCGGTAATTGTGAAATTGGAACAAAATTATCGCTCAACTAAAGTGATTCTTTCAGCTGCAGATTCAATCATTTCTAAAAATCGAAAACAATTAGCAAAAACACTGTGGACGGAAAATCCCCAAGGCGATCTCATAAAAGTAATTGAAACAAGAGATGACCGCGAAGAAGCAGATGCTATCAAGAGCATGATACAACATGAAATATCGAAGAATGGAATATCAGCCAAACAAATTGCAATTCTCTATCGTACCAATGCACAGTCGCTTTCACTTGAAGATGCTTTGCGCTCATCTCGTATAGGATATACAATCATTGGTGGTGTTTCTTTTTATAAAAGAAAAGAAGTCAAAGACACCATTGCATATCTCAGACTTCTTTGCAATCCTAGTGATTCAGAAAGTTTGACTCGCATCATCAATGAACCTGCAAGAGGTATCGGTCCTTCAACTCTCAAAAAACTGAATGACTTCGCAAATACTCATTCGATTTCACTCTTTTCAGCATTCGAACAAGCGAATACAATGTCCGACTTACAAAAAAGAGCAGTGCAAGCTTCATTCGATTTCACAACCATGATTCATCGATTCAAAGAATTGAAATCAACAATTCCTCCTCATGAATTAGCAAAGGACTATATAGAAGCCACCGGACTCCTTCGTATGTTCAAAGATGAAGACACAGATGAATCTCTAGATAGATGGAATAATGTTCAGCGATTGCTTTCCAATATAGAAGAAGAATATGAAAAAGATCCGGCGCTAACCATAGAAGAATATCTACAAACTGTTGCATTGATGTCTGATATTGATGAAACAGACATGGCACAAGAACGGATTGCAATGATGACCATGCATGCGGCAAAAGGACTTGAATTCCCCATTGTGTTCATAGCAGGTTTGGAACAAGGTCTATTTCCAATGGGAAGAGCAGAACATGATTCCGATGAACAAGAAGAAGAAAGGAGATTATTCTATGTGGGGATCACTCGTGCTGAAAAGAGACTTTATCTATCCTATGCACAAAGACGATATCGTTTTGGTGAATTGAATTTCTCACAACCATCAATGTTTCTGAAAGAAATACATCCAGATACAATTGAATATGTGGATTCTTATGCACCAAATAGAAGTTTTCGCAATGCTGAAAGCAAATATTCTATTCAGACAGTGAATGTAATAGGCACACCAAAATCCAAACCATCTCCATTCTTTGAAGATATTCCACAAATCGAAGAGTCTTTTTCTCAAGTCGAACCTGAAGATGTACAAATAAGAGCAGGAATGAAAGTCATTCATGGCAAATTTGGCAAAGGTACAGTGCACTCTGTCTCAGGTAATGGCGAAAAAAGAGAAGCAATGGTTATTTTTCAAGGTATTGGCAAGAAACAATTATTGCTTAAGTATGCCAAATTGCAGCCTGATAATTCATGAGATGTAAAAAGGTTTGATTCAACACTTTGCAATTCAACTCTTTACTGCAATCATTGCATGTTTGCCCTATATGTTCTATTTCGTATCTTTGCCATCATAAATAGTTGCCGGAATGTTGATTCGCCAAAATCACATTTATTCCATCACTTTGTCCAGCTTAAGCATTATGTCCGAACAAGAGCTCAACAATCAGGAACATGCAGATCCTGCTAACATTGAAGAAACAACACAATCTGCTCCAGCAGAACAAGTTTCTGAAACTCCTGAACATATTTCCCAGCCGGAAGCGAAAGCAGAAAATGCTATTGAGCAACCTGCTGAAACATCCACTGAAGAAACACCAAAATCAGTGGTGATTGAACAAGAACCTTCAGCCGCAGAAAAGCGCAAAGAAGAACGCGAAAAGCGTAAAAAACTTGAAGAGGAGATGCTCGCCACACTCGAGAAGATTTTCAATGAAGGTGGAACAATCGAAGCCATCATTGTGGAAAGAATCAAAGGTGGATTGCGCTTGGACTATAATGGCATGCGTTTATTCATGCCTGCTTCTCATTTCGGATTGAAAAAGACTCCGCTTGAGCAGGAATTAAATGATGCAGTAGGCAAAACAATTACTGTACATATCTCTGAAATACAGAAAGATGATTCAGGTAGAGCAACAATCGTTGCAAGCCGTAAGAAATTACTTTCCGATGCATATTTCACAGGCATAAAGGAAGGCGATATCGTAGAAGGCACAGTATCTTCACTCACAACATTTGGAATGTTTGTAGATGTGAATGGCGTAGAAGGTATGGTCCATGTTTCTCGCATGGCATCTTTCCATGTTGCAGATCCTTCAACATTATTCAAGAAAGGCGATCATGTAAAAGCAACGATCACCTCAATTGACAAAGACAAATTCCGCATTGGTCTCAGCACAAAAGATTTTGTTGCTTCTCCATGGGATTCCATCGAATCAACATATCCAACAGGCGCTGTTGTTAAAGGGAAAGTAAAACGATTCACAGAATTCGGAACATATATCGAATTACAACCAGGCATTGAAGGTCTTCTTCGCAATGGCGATCTTGCATGGGGAAAAAGAGGCGTAAATGCACCTGATCTTATGAAAGAAGGTCAAGTAATTGATATTGCTGTTTTGAATTCTTCAGCAGAGAAAAAGCGCGTAGGACTCAGTATTAAGCATCTATCTCCTAATCCATGGAAAACAATTGCCGAAACATTTCCTCCTGGAACAAGTGCAAATGTGACTGTAAAGCAAGTACATGAAAAAGGATATTTGGTTGATGTCAATGCAGAATTCGATGGCTTTATTCCAAAGGGCAGAGTGAAACCAGTCCCAGGAAAGAGCTCTTTCTCCATTGGTGACAAAGTCGATGTAACTGTAATCGATTCAAATGGTGAAACTGAATCTTTGATTCTTGCTCCAATATATACAGAAGAAGAATTGGCCTCACTTCCACAAAAGCAATCGAGAGGTCCTCGTGAAATGCGTGATAGAGATGAGCATACAGGCCCACTACCTGATGCACCATCAATCACTTTGCTCGATATGCTTTCAGAAGAGCAAAGATCAGGTTTGACAAATAATTAATGATATTGAATGAAGGCCGGCTTTTATGTCGGCCTTTCTTTTCCATTCAATGATTCACTACTACTCTTTTCACCCGCTTGCGCAAAATACACCTCATATATACAATTTGTTCGGCCTTGCTTTTTTCAATTCAAGCAATGCCTCAAAGAGTGTTTGCACAACAAGATTCTAATTCTGTTAATACAATTCTCAAAAGACCAAGAGTATTCACTCCATTACAAGCTATCACAGGTGATACGGTTACCAAAGATACAATTGCTAAATCCGAACAAATTGTCCCTGGCTCACGCAATCAATTTTCACCTGAACAAGACTCTGCTTACTATCGTATGATGCGATTGGGCATCGCCCCCGGAACTCTCGCTCAATTGCATTCAAAGATTATTTCTCTTGGCATAAATATGCGAAGAGAACAAGAGCAAGAAAATCCTTTTGCTATAGCATTACGCAATCTTGATTTACCCCCAGAATATTATCAGCCACGTTCTGAAGATATCGTTCAAAGAGAGGAAATGATTGCTCGATCACAAGCAATTCCAACAGGTAGACCTGGCGGTATGAGAGGTGGTATTAGCATTGGGCTCAATGATATTGGAGTATTTCTGGGTATCAGCGAAGATGTTTCACCCATAATTAATTATGTGGTGGATTATACAGTTAATGTCAAAGTAGTGATTTATTCCACGGCCGCAAGAGAAGTAGCAATGATGTTTGAAGGATTGCAAAATGCCGGAAAATATCAGTTAACTTGGAATGGCAGAGATGATAAAGGAAGGCCAATGCCTTCTGGCGATTATGTGGCAGAGGTTCGTCTTGGAAATGATCGTTTCATCAGAAAACGAATCACAATTCCATAATTCAACGCACAATGATGCATGGGAGAGCATCAATTATTTCAGGGGTAATCATTTTCATGAAATAAACACCCGATGGCAAATCTGAAAACGGTAATGTAATACCTGAATATTGTCCCGCAGAGTACTTCTTCTTTTCCAAAGCACGCAATGATTTTCCTTGAATGGAAAATAATTCAAACATGACCTCCGATTGCTTCGACAATTCAAAATCAATGCGAAACTGTTCATCTACACCAATGGAAACATCAATTAAACGCGAAGTTTTTGGAAATACATTCCATGTAAATCCTGATGCAATTCCTTTCTGAAATGCGATATTGCGTGCATTCAGAATCCCAGCTCTTACATCTTCCTTTGAATTACCAGCAACAATTGCAAAAGAAACTGTTTTGTTCATGTCGGGGTCCAATACGAATGGACCACCACCAATCACCATTGATATATCTGTGGAGCGACTGATCTCACGACTGACCCCTCCGGACAATGCAAACCACTTTTCATTTCGTGAGAATCCATCATAAATCGAGAAGCCATTACCTCTTCCATCATTATCAATTGCATGGAATTGAATTGGCAAATCATTCAGTAATGACACACCAATATGTGGCAATGTGGAATCAACTGTATTGAAACAATATGCGAACCCATCTGTTTGATCGAACATCACGATATTATTCTGTCCACTTGGTCCAATATCCCAATCAAAGAACATTCCGCCATACAAAGAATCAATTCTCACATCTCTTTCATTCTGGATATCATATGTCACAAAAAGTGTTTTTTGAATTCCCTCTTCTTTTGACTGATATACTCGATGCTGTACGGAAACACCAGCATCAATTGTTCGAATTGAATCAGCAAACTCAGAATATGCTTCAGCATCAGATTTGAATCCGGGCTTCAAGACATTAACTGAAGATCGAATAAAAAATGAGCGTTCCTGATCATTCCCCGAGATATCACGCACGCCATTACTTAATTTTTCGGCAGAAGAAGCAATAATACAACCTGATTCAAAAAGTAATGACTGATCATGTGGAGGAAGAGACAAACCAATTCCTTGAAGATTGAATGGATAATCATTATATCCGATATGACCTTGACTCGAAACCGTCACATGCATGTCATTCTCACGCATCGTTCTATATGTTGGATTGATGATGAGTTCAGCCATGCCTCTGCCAATGAATTCAGATTTTGACAAAATGTCAATCCGTACTTTCATTGAATGATTGAAAGGAGCATTCAAAGGCAATATGCAATTTACTTTCTCCTTTATTGCATACGTAGTTGATGCTTTCACATTCCCCAGAACAATCGTATCATTCAAAATAATGGGTGGATATTGATTATTGAATGGACGAATGATCAATATGCAAGAATCAGCATCCTCCAATACATTATGCAAAACAAGACTCAAGTTTACTTTCTCCCCAGGCGTAAACATTCCATCATTGTCTAGATCTGTGAATACATTTTGTGTGATTTCCGCAAAGCGTGGATTTTGAATAGAAACTGCTTTATAAGCATTCACCATTCCAGCGCCTAGCACAAATTGATGTTCAGGATTTTTTTCAGAAATATCGATAGCACTTGCTTTCAAAATTCCTGCTATTTGTTCAACAGAATATGTAGGATTCAATGATTTGATAAGTCCTGCTACACCAGCCACAACAGGCGCGGCCATGGATGTACCACTAGAAAAACCATATGAATTACCAAGTACAGTAGAATAGATAAATGATCCAGGAGCAGAAATATCCACTGTTCCATGTACATTTGAATAAGACGCTTTTACTGAATCCTGAGCCAAAGCCGCAACATTAATCACGCCTGGATAGGAGGCAGGATAAAATGCTGTTTCTTGTCTATCATTACCAGCTCCACCAATAATCATACTTCCGGAACGCAATACCTCATTCACGATTTCTTGTTCTGCCATCGAAGCAGTTGGTGATCCCCAACTACAATTGATAATATCGGCTCCCATAAGTGATGCATAGAGCATGCCTTCATAAGATCCTGATACAGTTACTGAGCTTGAATCATCATAACCAACCTTTACAGGCAAGACTTTGTGATTTCTTGCTATTCCTGCAATCCCCTTCTTATTATTAGTAATGGCACATGCAATTCCCGCCACATGTGTTCCATGCAGATGTCCGGGCACTGCGCGATTATCTCCTTTGATTGGATCAATGGAACTCGCAAAATCCCATCCCTGCCAATCATCGATAAAACCATTTTTGTCATCATCAATACCATTTGCCGATTTATTATTGCCAATGGAATCTGTACCCGATTCCCCAGGATTGATATATATCACAGAAGCTAAATCTTCGTGGAGAGGATCAATGCCGGTATCAACAATGGCAATCAATACAGAATCTTTTTGGGATTGATTTAAGTAATATGTCCAAGCAGAATCAGCTCCAATCATCGAAGGATAATATTGATATCCATAGAATGGATCATTGGGTATTTCTATGAGTGAATGCTCTGATAATTTCTCAGCATACTCCACAAATGGCAAAGCACGAATCGTGTTAAGTACTTTCTGCAAAGGAATATCCATTGCATATTCAATAACCGCGATTCTTTCAAGGGGATTCTCATCTTGTAACAGAACTTCTGATTTCGATTTTATCTTCATCAAAGTAATCAGTGCATCTCTCACATATGGCTTGCTATTATGAGTATCTAGCACTTTTTGCAAAGATTCGATAGTCCCTTTCCTACCAGATTTTCTCCAATCTATGCTTTCTTTTGATCCTGATGTAAATTTCAGGATGAATGTTTCCGAGCAAAAAGCATCAAAAGAAATTCCAAAACAGAGGAAGATGCAAATGAAATATCTCATGAAATTGCCGGTAATTCAATAACAAATGTTGTGCCTTTACCAATAACAGAATCTTTTACATAAATTCTTCCATCATGATATTTTTCGATGATGCGTTTTGAAAGAGAGAGACCCAATCCCCAACCTCTTTTCTTTGTTGTAAATCCCGGTTCGAAAATTCTTCTTCGAACAGGACCAGACATACCCTTTCCATTGTCTTTCAATTGAATGATTACTTTACCTTTTGGGGATTTTGTCAAATTCACAGTGATTATGCCAGAAGAGGTATCAATCGATTCAACTCCGTTTTTTACAATATTCTCAATAACCCAACCAATGAGCTCCCCATTGGCATTCACATAAATATCATCTTCAAGATTACGCACGATGCTCACTTTTCTTCCAAGATGAGGCACACGTTTTTCAAGATATGAACATACTTTTTCAACGATGCCAGAAATATTTTCACGCTTCTTTGCTGGCTCAGAACCAATCTTAGAGAACCTATTTGCAATTGTATTTAATCGATGTAAATCATGCTCCATTTCTTTTGCAGTTTCCTGCACTGAAATTGGATTATCATTATTCATACGCAATATTTCAAGCCATCCCAATAAGCTAGAAAGCGGAGTACCTAATTGATGAGCTGCTTCTTTAGCCATTCCAACCCAAACATTCGATTCTTCCGTTCTTCGTACAAAACTGAAAGCGATATATCCGATAAAAATGAATGCAGACACAATGATGATTTCGATATATGGCAATAATTGCATCTGCCTAATAAGCGCTGAATTGGTATAATAGATTTTACCTAAAATCATTCCATCAGTATCCTTGATGGCAATCGGCTCATAGGTTTCACTCATAGTCTGTAATAGCTCAATCAACTTTTTTTCTTCCGCCTTCACTCTTGCGGGTACAAGAGAAGTATCTACATCAATATTCAATGTGAATTGAGAGAAAGGTCTATTTGGATTCCCCTCTGCATCAGTAAAAATTACGGGAAAAGGAATTGTAGGAATAATGCGATCAAGCAAAAAGAGAAAATCATCAGCATTTGCATTTACATCAGAGAGATAATGCTTATAGATATCTGCATAGAAAGTAACAATCTTCTTCTCACGCTGAATCAATTCATTGGCCAATTGCTGAGTATACAGCAATACACTCACAACCATCACAAATGCAAATGATGCTAGTAGCACTTTGATTTGCCACTTTGTGAGTGAACGCCAAATTCCGAGAGTGAAGAATTTCATTCGCGATCCATACAGATTATACTATCACGAAAATACAAAATCATGATGGCTTAGTGAGTCAAGTACTTTTAGAAGATTTATCGAAGAAAAGAGAGTGGGTTCATTCTTTGTTTGCCCTTCCAAATTTCAAAATGAAGAAATTCCCCGTCCACCGATTGAGTTGTACGACCTATCAAGCTCCCGGCATCAATAGACTGACCCTTTTTCACTGAAATTGAAGACAAATTTGCGTATACAGTTCGATAAGAATTTCCATGATCAACAATAACCATGGAATTATATCCCGGAAGCCAATGCACAAGTGATACTGTTCCAGGTGCAGCACATAAAGCCGAACTGCCAGATGTACATGCAATATCAAGTCCAGGATTGTCCAATACAGTATTCGTTACAGAATTTCTGTATTGACCAAAACCACGCAATATTCTTTTGCCCGAAGAAGGCCAGCGGAATCCACCTGAAAAAGACTCGGAAGGAGATTGCACGCGCGTATTATCATTACGAGCTTGCTTGGACTCTTGCACAGCAATATATCGCTCCTCTATCTTTTCTATTTTTTTCTTCATCAGAGCATGATCTTTCTTTGTTTCATTCGCAGTAATTCTTGCCTTACTTTCTTCCTTGACTTTTGATTCAGTCTTCACTTCTTTCTTAACCTTGTCATTTCGCACCATCATTGAAATGAGTCCAGCCAATTGCTTTGCGCTTTGTTCCTTTTTCTCGAGTTCTCTTTGCATTTCTTCTTTGCTCGAGCGAACATTAGCAAGTTTTTTCTTTTGTTCAGCAATCATATTTCGAATATTCTGCTGTTCATATTCTGATTCCTTCAGCAATCGTTCCTGCCTCGATGAATGCTTGGAGATCATCTCTTGTTGCGAATTCAGTTCACCTTGCAAGGATTGCATTTCCTTTAATTGCAGGGATAACTTAGTATGCATTTGTCTCAGATATGAAGGCAATCTTGCAATCCTAGACATATCACCCATATTTCCAGTTCCGGTGAGAATATCATTGGAAATTGCTATATCGGGAGCATGCTTCTGCATCAATCCTTGATATTTCTTCGCAATTCTCGCATAGGACATTTTGGCAAGATTTAATTTTCCCTTAATTGTATTTTCCGTTTGACGTATCGTCTCAAGTGTATCCTGTAAATCACGAACCTCATTCATGATTTTACCAACTTGCTCCTTAACCATCAATTGCTGTTTTTTTGTGCGAGCTAATCCCTTCAAAGCATTTTTTTCTTCAAGCTCCAATTCCCCAACTTTCTTCTTTGCTTGTTCTATGTCTTTCCTGATTGCATGTAGAGAATTTTCACTTTGAGCTATTCCCTTAGCAATCACAGTTTTTTTCTTCTTACCTTTTTGTTGATGTTTCTTGAGCAAGACAGACTTTTTCTTCTGCGCTTTCTTTTGAGAAGCACCGAGCATTGATTCATTCATCAGCAAACATAATGCAATGAATAAAATGGGAATCAATGTAAGAATTCTATCAAAATTCCTCGGTTTTAACACGCTCAATCTTTGCTCCTAGTTGACCAAATTTCTTCTCAATCTCTTCATAGCCACGATCTATGTGATATACTCTCAAAACCTCACTTTGTCCTTCTGCGATCAATGCTGAAATGAGAAGAGAAGCACTTGCGCGAAGATCTGATGACATTACAGTAGCGCCAGTCAGTGGGCGACCTCCAAATACTATTGCCGAATTCTCAGCCATTTCAATATGTGCTCCCAATCTCTGTAATTCAGGCACATGATGAAATCTAGTATGATAAATCGTGTCTGTAATTCTGCTAGTGCCATTTGCACATAACATGAATGCAATCCATTGCGCTTGAACATCAGTTGGGAATCCCGGATATACTGCTGTAGTCATGTCTGTTGGCTTGGGTAAGCCATCCATCTTAACACGAATACTATGTTCTTGAATATCCAAGTGCACACCGGCTTCTTCCATTTTCGCCAGAACTGCATCCAAATGCCCGGGATAAACATTCTCAAGCATTACATCGCCTCGACTCATCGCTGCTGCTATGAGAAATGTTGCGGCTTCTATTCTATCAGGTATATTCTCAAATTCCACCGGATGCAATTCTTCAACACCTTCGATGGTCAATGTTGTGGTTCCAATCCCTTCAATCTTCGCTCCCATCTTCACAAGCATTTCTGCAAGCGCCGTAACTTCGGGCTCCATAGCAGCATTGGTCATGATAGTTGTTCCTTTTGCTTTTACTGCAGCAGTAAGAACATTCTCGGTTGCTCCAACACTTGAAATATCGAAATGAATGCGATTGCCTTTTAATTCTTTTGCAATAGCATGAATATATCCATTTTCAATCGTGATTTCCGCACCGAGTTTTTCAAAACCTTTGAGATGCAAATCCACCGGGCGCGGACCAAAAGCACAGCCTCCTGGAAGAGAAACTCTTGCCTCACCAAATCGAGCAAGCAATGGTCCCAATACATTTATGGAAGCACGCATCTGCTTCACATGTTCATATGGGGCTTCAAAAGAATTCACTCCCGAAGAATCAATAGTCAAATGCTCACCTTCGAGCATGCAATGCGCGCCCATTGCCTCGAGGAGCCGAGACACAGTTCGAACATCTTTGATATTGGGAGTATTTGTGATGAGATGTTTCCCTGGGGCAAGCAATGCCGCGGGAATTAAAGCCAATGCCGCATTTTTGGCACCGGAAATTCTGACAGTGCCTTCGAGGCGCTGTCCACCATGAATAATTAATTTGTCCATATTTCTCTCTATGCTGCAAAAGGGAGTCTGCTCTTCAAACTCCAATGGAGGGCACACAAAAGTACGATAATCATAACTCAAGCACAAATCAAGAAAGTACATCGCTTCCTCAGCTAATTTTCGTATTTTTGCACCCCGTGTATTTTGTATGAAATATGCCGACCATTTCCATAATGAGATAGTTATTGATTCAATGAACACAAATGGCGAAATAAACTCAAAAACGGTAAAAAGAATAGCCGAACTTTCTCGGTTGAGCTTTTCCGATGCCGAAATTGATGCTTTTACGCATGAATTTGCCTCTATTGTTCATGCAATCGATGCAATCAATACTCTGGATTTGGAAGGAGTTGAGCCGATGTCTCATGTTCTTGATCTTCCCAATGTGTTTCGCGATGATATCATTAGCGAATCCTTGAATGTGAAACAGGCGCTCGAAAATGCTCCGAACAAAAATGAAACATTTTTTAAAGTTCCGAAAGTCATGGAATAATATCGGGTTATACAATATTGCCTGATACGAATCGTTTTGGCCATACTTTCATATACTTGCGAATAACCGCAATTTTCAGGTGCTGCGAATGAGAATTACGAAACAATATACCAATCGCGAAAGTCAATCGCTCGACAAATATCTCCAAGAGATCGGAAGAGTTGAACTTCTGACAGGTGATGATGAGATTGATCTCGCGAAATTGATAAAAAAAGGCGGCTTTGATGGTGAACTTGCACTTGAGCGTTTGGTGAAAGCCAATCTTCGTTTTGTAGTGTCTGTTGCGAAGCAATACCAAAATCAAGGTTTATCCCTCGGCGATTTGATCAATGAAGGAAATCTTGGCTTGATCAAAGCTGCAAAACGATTTGATGAAACTCGTGGATTCAAATTCATATCCTATGCAGTGTGGTGGATCAGACAATCCATTCTTCAAGCACTCGCTGAACAATCACGTATCGTTCGTCTCCCGCTCAACCGGGTTGGTGCTCTGAATAAAATTGGTAAAAAATTCAGCGAACTCGAACAAGCATTCGAGCGCGAACCAACTGCTGCTGAGCTTGCAGAACAATTGGACATGAGTGTTGCGGAGATTGCTGAAACAATCAAGATTTCTGGAAGACATCTCTCAGTGGATGCCCCATTTGTGCAAGGCGAAGACAATCGTCTCCTCGATATTCTTCCAAATGATTTACAGCCACCACCAGATTCCGAATTGATGCGCGAATCCTTGCGAGTTGAGGTTCAGCAAGTTCTGACTACACTCTCACAAAGAGAAGCAGAAGTTATCAAATTGTATTTCGGACTCGAAGGTGTTACTCTCACGTTGGAAGAAATCGGTGAGAAATTTAATCTCACACGCGAACGAGTAAGACAAATTAAAGAGAAGGCAATACGCAGATTGCGACATGCCTCAAGATCAAAAGCACTCAGATCCTATCTTGGATAAAACAAAGCCCGATATCAATCGGGCTTTTTTTATCGATGTACTCTTCTGCAAATGAGCAATTCCGTTGTGGGGCTCTCCCGAAATGTGCTGATGCAAAATATTTCGGGGAAATAGAGAGCAGCAGCATAGATCATACCGAGAAATTCACTTTTCCGTACAGGATACATACAAAGATTCCACAGTTTACCCGGCCAAGATGACTTCGTATCAATCGGATAACCCATAAGGTAAAACATAGGCTTGCGCTCAATTACTTCAAATCCTGCATCCTTCAATAATCCATATACAAATTCTTTCGAACGATGTACGATATGCCTTTCCCTTTTTGTACCATGTCTTGGCACATTATCTGAATACAAGAGAATGCCATCATCCTTCATGATTCTAGAAAGCTCATGCAAAGCTGATATATACTGTTGATCATCAGTCACATGAAACAATACATCAAAAATGGAAATCACATCTTGCGATTGATCAGGAATCACTTTCATTGAATCCGCATTTGTGATATCTGCATGATAGATCGAAAGATGCGGAAAACGCCTTGCGCAGAATTCAACCGAAGCTTCGGTAAAATCAAGTCCAGAAAGTGATTTCGGATTATTTCGATTCCACAAATTGAGATAAAACCCTGTTCCACTTCCACAATCAAGAATGGACTTTTCAGAAAGATTTGGTAGACATTTCAGTCGAACTGCATTGAATACATGCCTTCTAATCGCATATAATGCACGATTGAATGCCTTGCCATAAGCAAGATGTCCAACTCTATGCAAACCTATATCTTTTGTTAATCTCTCTTCCCAATATGCATGTGGATTGAATTCAGACATAGTTCTCTCCATAAAAAAAAGGCCAAGGAAACTTCTCCTTGACCTTTACAATATTCATATTCTTAATCAACCCATGGCTGCTTTGCGAATCTTTGAATGCTTTGCACCATAAGAGAAATACAATACAAAACCAATTGCCATCCAAATGATGAGACGAAGCCATGTATCCAAAGGCAATGAATACATCATATAGAAACATGTTGCAATACCAAGAGCCGGCACCAAAGGTACAAGCGGAGTTTTGAATGCACGAGGAACATTCGGATGCGTTCTGCGCATCACGATAATTCCAAATGACACCAAAATGAATGCGAAGAGAGTTCCAATACTGGTCATTTCACCAACAACTGTCACTGGCACAAATGCTGCAAAGAGTGAAACGAATATCATAAAAAACAAATTCGATTTATATGGCGTGAGGAATCTTGGATGAACTGCTGAGAATAGACCAGGCAATAATCCATCCTTACTCATTGAGAAGAATACACGTGACTGGCCTAACAACATCACCAAAATCACGGAAGAATATCCTGCAAGAATCGCAACGATGATAGCCGTTTGAAGCCATGTATATGGAGTCTTCATAATCGCCAAAGCAACGGGTGCTGCCTCACCGGCGAAGTTTTTATAATTCTCAAGACCAGTCATCACATGTGCAAATAGTACATAGAGCACAGTGCAAATCACAAGTGAACCCAAAATCCCAATCGGCATATCTCTCTGTGGATTCTTCGCTTCTTGAGCAGCAGTAGAAACAGCATCAAAACCAATAAATGCAAAAAATACAACTGCAGCGCCGGTAACAATACCAGACCAGCCAAAATGCTGATAGACACCTGTATTGTCAGGAATATATGGAGTATAATTTGCAGGGTCAATATATGCCCAGCCAAGACCAATAAACACAAGAACAACGGCAACTTTCAGAAATACAACAATTGCATTCATCTTTGCTGATTCTTCTGTTCCACGAATGAGAAGCAATGACATCATAACGGTGATAAATACTGCAGGTAAGTTAATGATACCTGTAATAGCCATTCCATCTGGACCTATATATGGAGGATCCCAAGGCGACATCACCAATTGATGTGGCAAACCCACTTCCATAATACCAAGTAATTTCACCAGATAACGAGACCAACTAATGGCTACTGTAGCCGCTCCTACGGCATATTCCAAAACCAAATCCCAACCAATAGTCCATGCGAGTAATTCACCCATGGTTGCATACGAATATGTATATGCAGATCCTGCAATTGGAATCATTGAAGCAAATTCTGCATAACAAAGACCAGCAAAAGCACAACCAATAGCTGCAACCATAAAAGATATTGTTACAGCAGGACCCGCATTATTTGCGGCGGCAATACCAGTAAGCGAGAATAATCCCGCACCAATGATGGCGCCAATGCCGAGTAATACCAAACTGAGCGGTCCCAAAGTACGCTTGAGCGTATGACTTTCGCCAACACCATCAGCCTCTTTTTGTAATTGCTCTAATGGTTTTGTCAAAAAAAGAGGATTGGAAGAGGCCATATTGCGATCCAAGATTATTAAACATCTTCAAAGTATTATAAGCCATAACTCGGCTTTATGTGCGCAAAAATAGGAAGAGCCAACTGTTCAGCAATCATCTTTCCATTCTTTTCTGTTTTCATGTCCTATGTTATCCACATCTGTATTTCTGCTTGGTATTGAGAAAGCACTTGGGTATTTTTGCAATTCATTTTGTGACTAATAATAGTCCATACAATTGAATCCGGTCTCGTCGCCTAGTGGCTGGGCAGGGCTCTGCAAAAGCCCCTACAGCGGTTCGAATCCGCTCGAGACCTCACAATTCAGGGAAATCCCTAACACTTTCTCACAATTTGGATGGTATATGGCAACCACAGCCGATTTACGAGTTGGAGCTTTTTTGAAATATAATGGCGAATTATGCCAAGTATTGGAAAGTGAGCATCGCACTCCCGGAAATCTTCGCGCTTTCTATCAAGTAAAACTCCGCGTGCTTCGCACAGGGAAATTGCTTGAGAATCGCTATCGTTCCGGTGAAACCATCGAATTCGTGAGAGTTGAGCGTAATGATTTTCAATATTTGTATCGTGATGGCGAATCCTATGTATTCATGGATGTGAATACCTATGATCAAATCCCTGTGGATGCAAATATTGTAGGTAATGCCGCAAAACTCATGAAAGAAAATCAAGCAGTACAATTGACATCAGATGAAACATCTGTATTGTCTGTAGAATTGCCACCACATGTGCATTTGCGTGTAACACAAACAGAGCCAGGTGTGCGTGGTGATACAGCAACCAATGTACTCAAACCTGCGACTGTAGAAACAGGTGCCGTTATACAAGTTCCTATTTTCGTGAATGAGGGCGATATGCTTCGTATCGATACTCGTAATGGCGAATATGTTGAACGCGTAAAAGAATAATCATCAGACACTTCCCATGAAGCGTGTCTGCTGATCATGTCAGTGACACGCTTTTTCATTATCAACGGAGAAGAAAACATGGATTTACAATACTTGAAAGAATTATTGGCAATTTTTGATGCCAGTTCAGCCACTGAACTCATGATTGAGGAAGAAGGCGCATCCATATCCGTTTCAAAGCGTGGTCCGGATCACGTTGTCACTCAAATGGCACCCGTCGCTCATGCGCATGTTCCCGCTCAAGGTGTGGATACGCAACCTACTCCTGCGCAAGCAATGCCTGCCAGCGCGCCTGTAGTGGATGAAAATACCCATACGATTCTCTCCCCGATTGTCGGCACATTTTATAGCTCACCTTCTCCAGATGCACCAGCTTTCGTGCAAGTTGGATCTCGCGTGAGTGCCGGTCAAACGCTATGCATCGTAGAAGCGATGAAACTTATGAATGAAATTGAAAGTGATGTTTCAGGCACAATTGTGAGCATTCTTGCAAATAATGCCCAGCCGGTTGAGTATAATCAACCTTTGTTCATTGTTAAGCCTGATTAAGCATTCCATTCATTGGGAATGTATTCTTCCACGATACACTCCGAAATCATGATACAAAAAGTCTTAATAGCCAATCGCGGCGAAATTGCATTGCGCGTTATTCGTGCTTGCAAAGAATTGGGAATCAAAACGGTTGCAGTGTATTCTGTTGCCGATAAAACCTCTTTACATGTTCGATTTGCCGATGAAGCCGTTTGCATCGGTCCTGCATCAGGCCGCGAAAGTTATCTCCACATTCCCGCCATCATCACCGCAGCACAAATTACCGGAGCCGATGCCATTCACCCTGGCTATGGTTTTCTTGCCGAGAATGATACCTTTGCAGAAATCTGCGCAGAAATCGGCATTACCTTTATTGGTCCAAGCGCCCATGCAATCCGCAATATGGGTAATAAGTCTGTTGCAAAAGATACCATGAAAGCAGCAGGCGTGCCTGTTATTCCTGGTTCTGAAGGTATTGTTGAATCGGTTGAAGAAGCCAAGGAAATTGCCGATG
>JACCDW011566776.1_pt1 | contig 31915 bp, 29 predicted proteins | sample 7449781 | NCBI WGS metagenome assembly JACCDW01 (sample SAMN15323449, study PRJNA562643) | freshwater metagenome | isolation source: river surface water | place: USA:Blue River Watershed | collected 2017-08-18
ACTACCTCATTGTTTGATTTGCCTCATCTTCTTTGTGTCCTTTGCTCCTCTGTGCACTTTGAGTCCCTTAACCACTACCTCATTGTTTGATTTGCCTCATCTTCTTTGTGCCCTTTGCTCCTCTGTGCACTTTGCGTCCCCTAAACACTACCTCATTGTTTGATTTGCCTCATCCTCTTTGTGCCCTTTGCTCCTCTGTGCTCTTTGCGTCCCCTAACCACTACCTCATTGTTTGATTTGCCTCATCTTCTTTGTGTCCATTGCTCCTCTGTGAACTTTGCGTCCCCTAACCAACTCTCCATCGCATACTTTGGACTCATCTTCTTTGTGTCCTTTGCTCCTCTGTGAACTTTGCGTCCCCTAAACACTACCTCATTGTTTGATTTGCCTCATCTTCTTTGTGCCCTTTGCTCCTCTGTGCACTTTGCGTCCCTTAACCACTTCCACTCGCGTGCTATGGTATAAAGCTATTTGTGTCCTTTACATTCCTGAGCCCACACACCATACCTCTCCCTCATCTCATTCCTTTTCTCCACAAAAAAAGCCGCCTAAAATAGGCGGCTCTAATTATATTCCAACTCCAATTTAATATTCAAATATCTCAGCAACCAATCCCGGCACAATACCAATGACTAGCGTTGCCACCGATGCAATAATCACCACCATTTTAGTAGCGCTGTTTTCTTCGATTGGGTGTTTGTCTCCTTCGCGGAAATACATGGCGATAATTACCTTTAAATAGTAATAGGCGCCCACTGCGGACGTAATAGCACCGAGAATCAATAACCATTTATAGCCCGATTCCATTACAGCAGTAAAAACAAAATACTTGGCAAAGAAGCCTGCTGTAACCGGAATACCAGCCAATGACAACATGGCGATGGTCATGCAAACAGCCATGATTGGATTTCGCTTAGCTAATCCGTTAAAGGCGTCAATAGAGTGGTCGTTGTGACGAGACACGCTGTACAACACACCGAAAGCAGCAATGCTGCCAGCAGAATATGCCAGCGTATAGTACAAAATTGCTTCGATAGATAAACCAGAACGGACATTGGCAAGCACAACCATCAGCATAAACGCAGCGTGGCTAATGCTTGAATAGGCTAGCATGCGCTTAACACTGGTTTGAACAGCGGCTGTGAAATTGGCAATGATAAGCGACAAGGCAATCACACCTGCCAACATATGGTGCCATACACCATTCACGTCATTCAACACAATCATGAACAGACGTAAAATAGCAGCGAATGCAGCTGTTTTCACCACGGTGCTCATAAATGCTGTAACGAGTGTTGGTGCACCTTCATACACATCGGGCGCCCAAAAATGGAACGGAGCTGCGGCTACTTTGAAACACATGGCCGACAAAATCATGATGACACCGGCGTAAAAGAACATGGGCATTTCTTGTCCAGATTTCAATAACGCTGCTATTTTTTCGAGGTCGAAAGTAGCGGTGGCGCCATAAACTAGGGCAATACCGAAGAGTAAAATCGCACTCGCAAAGGAGCCCATGATGAGGTACTTGAAACCCGCTTCATTACTTCGAATATCTTCCTTTCGGCTTGCAGCCATCACGTAAAGTGGAATACTCATAATTTCAATACCAAGAAACAGTGTGTTCATGTTCTTGAAGGCGGTCATCATGATGGCACCTACCAACGCAAATAATATAAGGGCCGAATGGTCGGTGATAACTGATTCGCGACGGAAGAAATCGCCTGCTAGGATGAACCAGAAAAAAGCTGTGACAATGATTACGCCAGAGAAAGACAGCGCCACGTGATCAAATTCGATCATGTTGTTAAACCATGTAATTGGCGTTTGCCATTCGCGTAAATTGGCGGCAAAAGCTACTGCCAATCCTACCAATACCAATGGCAATACTGCTTTACGGAATTTTAAAATCTCGGCCAGCATGGCCAGAATTCCGAGTCCGCTAATGATAAAAAGTCCGTTCATATCTTAATCACAATTCGTTTAAATTCATTTTAGGTTTGAAATCACAGCGCGAGCGCCTTCTTCGGCCAACTCGTTAAGCGGCCCCGGGAACACACCAAGTACAATTACAGCGGCACATACCACCATTAGTACAATTTTGTCGGTCGATTGCAAAGCACCAAACGACATGCCTGATTCTTTTTTATCCCCCAACATAATACCTTGGTAACTGCGCAGCATATAAACAGCCCCGAGAATAATCGTTAATCCAGCGAAGCCTGCTATTACAGCATTATATTGGTACACACCATTCATCAATAAAAATTCGCCAATGAAGCCATTGGTTAATGGCAGCGCCACTGCTCCTAAAACAATAATAAGGAACAACACAGCAAAATTGCCATTCATACCACGAATGCCGCCCAACTCAGTAATGTTGCGAGTTCCGGTGTGACGCATTAATATATCGGCAATGAGGAATAAACCAACCACATTAATACCGTGTGCCATCATTTGCATCAACGCGCCTTGCACACCTTGTTGGTTAGCAGCAAAAATACCGGCAGCTATAAGACCAACGTGAGCAATCGAAGAGTAAGCAATGAGGCGTTTAAAATCTTTTTGAACGATGGCGATACACGAAGCGTAAACTATACCAATCACCGATAGTATTATGGCTGTGTTTGCCCACTCTTCCATGCCCATTGGCACTACTGGAATTAACCAGCGAATTGCGCCAAAAGTACCCATCTTCAACATAATGCCCGACAGAAGCATTGTTCCTTGAGTTGGTGCATTTACATAAGTATCTGGTTGCCACGTATGGAAAGGGAACACTGGCATTTTCACAGCAAATGCAATGAAGATCAACCAGAACACCATCCCTTGTTGTGAGGCATTGAGGCTTCTTCCAGCCGCGTAAATATCTTGCAAGGCCCATGAGTGCATGCCGTTTACGTGGGTGTGGTTATACAGGTAAACTAACCCAACCAGCATGAATAACGAACCGAGCAACGTGTATATAAAAAACTTAAAGGTGATGTGCGCGCGACCTTCGCCACCCCACAATAAACAAATGAAGTAAATAGGAATAAGTGCCAATTCCCAAAACACATAAAATAAAAACCCGTCGGTTGCAGCAAACACCCCTACAAGCGCCATTTGCATCATAAGGATGAGTCCGTAAAAATTTTGCGGCTTTTCATAATTATTCGAAAACGACGACAAAATAATAAGTGGCACTAAGAAGGTGGTCAATAATATCATGAGAAGGCTCATGGCATCTGCTTTCACTGCAAAGTGTATTGATAAAGATTTCACCCAGGTGCAATCCAAACTCAACAACGAAGAGTCGGGATTATGTCGGTACGACATCCAGACAAAAATTGCCAGTGCTAGTTCGGCAATCGACGCGCCTAGCGCCAATTGACGGGACGCATTGCCCTTGGTCATAAAAACCAGAAGGGAAGCGACGAGTGGAAGAACGATCAGTAATCCTGTTAACATGTGTTGTGCCTGTTAGAGGTTGAATGTGATAATAATTATTGCAATAAGTCCGATGGCCATACCCATGATATAAAAACCGATGTTGCCGGTTTGTAACATGCGAACGATACCGCCGATTGATTTGACAGAGGTGCCAACGCCATTTACAATGCCATCGACAATTTGAAGGTCCACAAATTTGTGCAACGCATTAGAAATAGCATCCAATGGTTTACGTATAATGGCATCGTATATTTCATCGACATAGTATTTGTTGTAAACCACTTTCTGCCAGCCCTTCAGGTTGGCTTCTTTTTCTTCTGGCAGAATGTTGTTTTTACGGTACACCATGTAGGTGATGTAAATCACTGTAAGCGCACCTGTAAGTGCTATGCCCATGAGCATCCATTCTACTTCGTGTGACAGTGAACTGCCATGTGGACGGCGAATGATTGGCTCGAGCCAGTCGTGCATCCAGTTATGAGTGCCCCAGAATTCAGGCAAACCGAGTACACCGCCAAGAATTGATAATCCAGCCAATACCATCAATGGTATCGTCATCGATGATGGTGATTCGTGCAGGTGCTCAGCTTGATGATGGGTGCCGCGAAACGTGCCAAAGAAGGTCACCCATAACAAGCGGAACATATAAAAAGCTGTTAGCATAGAAGCGATGGTGCCTAACATCCACAACACTTTGCTGTGCTCATACGTGTGTGCAAGTATTTCGTCCTTACTAAAGAATCCACTGAACGGGAACACACCGCTAATCGCGATAGTTCCTATCAACATGGTGGCGTAGGTGATTTTGATTTTTTTACTCAAGCCGCCCATTCGGCGAATATCTTGTTCACCACCCATGGCATGAATAACTGAACCTGCACCAAGGAACAGCAAGGCCTTGAAGAACGCGTGGGTAGTAACGTGAAACACCGAGGAACTGTAAGCGCCAACGCCTAAGCCGAGGAACATTAATCCGAGTTGTGACACAGTTGAATACGCCAATATTTTTTTAATGTCGTTTTGAAACACACCAATTGTTGCCGCAAAGAGTGCCGTAATTACACCAACAATAGCTACAAATTCGCTCGCGGTATGACTGATCGAATAAAACACATTTGAACGAACAACCATAAAGATACCTGCAGTCACCATGGTCGCTGCGTGGATGAGGGCAGATACAGGGGTTGGTCCCGCCATCGCGTCTGGTAACCAAGTGTACAAAGGCAGCTGTGCCGATTTACCCATGGCGCCAATGAATAATAAAATAGCAATAGCAGTTACCGTTGTAGAATCTGCTGCACCTGCATTTGGAAACACTTCAGTATAGGTAATGCTACCATAATTTACAAAGATGAGTAGAATGCCTAACAAGAAGCCAAGGTCACCAATGCGGTTCATCACAAACGCTTTACGTGCTGCGTTGTTGTAGGCCGTGTTTTTGAACCAGAAGCCAATAAGCAGGTAAGAACAAAGTCCAACGCCTTCCCATCCCACAAAGGTGATAAGGAAATTATTTCCGAGCACGAGTAACAACATAAAGAACACGAAGAGGTTCAAATACGTGAAGAAACGTTGGAAGCCTTCGTCATCGTGCATGTAGCCTGTAGAATACACATGGATGAGAAACCCAATGCCGGTAATGATGAGTAGGAACCACGATGAAAGCGGGTCCACCAAAAACTCAAACGGCACCTGCAATGTTCCGGAGCTGATCCATGACATCACATTCACCACGTGCTCTTTTACTTCAGAGCCTTGCAGTTCGATAAATATTCCGAGGGACACGATAAAGGAGGCCAAAACAGCTATGCTGGCGATGGCACCGCTGAGCCCCTTGCTCATTTTTTTCCCAAAGAATCCGTTGATCAGGAAGCCTGCCAGCGGAAATAGAGGGACGAGTGTAACAAGTTTAATCATTGCTTCTTGCGTTATCAGTAGATCACTTAATTTTTAAGGTTGCCTAATTGATCGGTATCAATGTTTTTTACATTGCGGTAGATCATACTCAAAATGGCCAATCCCACTGCTACTTCAGCAGCAGCTACCGCCATAATAAAAAATACAAATACCTGTCCGCTTGAATCTTCGTGCAGGCGGCTAAAAGCTACCAACAAAAGATTCACTGCATTGAGCATTAATTCAATGCACATGAACAGGATGATGGTGTTTCTGCGGGCCATCACTCCTACTGCACCAATGATGAAGAGAATAACACTCAGCATCATGTACATATTTATTGAGATTCCGTTGATCATAGTTTCAAATTTATTCCTGGTTAGTTCCTGCTAAGGGACGATCTTCTTTTTTACCTATCATTATAGCGCCTACCAACGCTGCCAACAGCAGCACCGAAACGATTTCAAATGGGAACAAGTATTCATCAAACAAAACACGACCAAGGTTGCGCACGAGTCCTATTTCAGAATGTCCGTAACGGGTAATAGCCAATTGCTCTGAACCACGCAAAGCCCCAACAATGACCAACAATAACAAGCCGCCAATAACACCGGCTATGATTTTGCTAATCATGGTTCGCTGTGGCTCACTGTCTTGATTGAGGTTCATCAACATGATTACAAACAAGAAGAGCACCATAATGGCTCCAGCGTATACGGCAATGTGCACCACTGCGAGGAATTGTGCATTTAGTAGAAGGTAGTGGCCGGCAATACAAAAGAAAGTAAGTACCAGGTAAAGTACTGAGTTGACTGGATTGCGGCTAAACACCACCATCAGGCCAAACATGATGGCCATAAAGGAGAGAATTCCAAACAGCCATTGAGTAATAGTATATCCTAACATCGATTAAATTTTTTGGTTGGGATTAATGGGGTTTACGGTGTCTGTCAATTTGTGACTTGTCGAACAAATTATTGTGCTTAAGACCTGGGCGCTTTTTAAATTCAATAACCTCTGGGGTTTGGCGCTTGGCAACATCAATGCGTTGGTCGATTTTCTCAACGAGCTTGTCCTTACCATACACAAATGTTTCGCGCTCGTATTCTGATTCAACGAGACGGTCGGTCAAGAAAATAGCTTCTTTCGGACACGCTTCTTCGCAGAGTCCACAGAAAATACAGCGCAGCATGTTAATTTCATACGTGCTAGCATATTTCTCTTCACGGTACAAGCTTTCTTCGCCCCGCTTACGCTCTGCGCTTTCCATGGTGATGGCTTCAGCTGGACAAGCTACTGCGCACATACCGCAGGCAGTGCAGCGTTCAGCGCCATTTTCATCGCGTTTAAGAACGTGGCGACCTCTGTATACCGGCGCAATTTCACGCTGTTGTTCGGGATACATAATGGTTGGACGTTTTTTAAACAAGTGGCTGAAGGTGATCAGCATGCCCTTTACCACCGCCGGAAAATAAATTCTTTCCGAGAGGGTTTGGTGCTTGTCTGATACGACTTTTCGTCTGTTGGTCAGTTGCATGTTTATACTATTTTACAGGACTAAAAATTAAAAAGTGATATTGCCGCGGAAAATTTCTACTACCACCGTAATTGCTAAGTTCAACAACGACAATGGCAACAAAGTTTTCCAACCTAAATTCATTAATTGATCATAACGGAAGCGTGGTAAGGTCCAACGCACCCACATAAACACGGAAATAAAAATCAAGGTCTTAGTAAAGTACACAAGGAAACCAATTACTGAAACAGCAATAGAGCCTTCGGCTAAACCTAACGCTTGATACACTTCGTGTGCGAATGGAAAATTGTATCCACCAAAGTAGAACCCAGCCATGACAGCAGACGATACAAACATGTTAATGTATTCAGCGAAGAGAAACAACCCGAGTTTGAAGGCGGAATATTCAGTGTGGTAACCCCCTACTAATTCTGTTTCGCATTCAGCCAAATCAAATGGTGCACGGTTGGTTTCTGCAAGTGCACAAATAAAGAAAATAATGAAGCCGAAAAATTGTGGGACAATATTCGCTATACCAGCATCTTGTGCTTTAATTATGTCGGCAAAACTTAATGAGCCTCCTGCCGAGATGATTAATGCAATGAGTGAAATGCCCATTGCTAATTCGTAGCTAATCATTTGTGCAGATGCACGAATAGCCCCCAACAGTGAATACTTGTTGTTTGATGCCCATCCACCAATCATGATACCATAAACACCTACAGAGGTGACACTTAATAAAAAGATGACACCCACATTGAGGTCTGCCACTTGCATGGCATACGTTTCACCATTAATCACCACACTTGGCGCCCAAGGAATAAGCACCCCCGCCATAATAGCAGTGATGATAAACAATCCCGGTGCCAACACAAATAAGAAACGGTTTGATACGTTAGGAATGATTTCTTCCTTAAACAACATTTTACCACCGTCGGCTAATGGCTGAAATAACCCCCATTTACCTGCTCGGCTTGGGCCCCAACGGTCCTGCAGCAATCCGGCGAATTTTCTTTCCCACCAGGTTGAATAAGCTGCAATACCCAATGACACTGCAAACACAGCGAGGGCAACAACCGATTTATAGATAATAAATACTTCCATGTTCAATTACGGTTTTTTGTTGATGTCCATAAACCCTAATGCTTTCTGCTGTTTGAGGGCTTGCACTTTTAATTCATTTAAATGCTGGTAGTGGTTTTGAGAAATCACCGAGTGACGACTCACTGGTGAGGGTCCTTCAATTACCCAATCTGTTTTACGCTTATGATCGTAACGGCAACTGTTGCAAATAAATCCTGATTTGCCATCGGGTGTATCCATTACTTCATCCCATTCGTCTTTTCTAGCAGTAACACGAGCCACGTCATCCCCCTTCAACCACAAACGCACGCGACCACTGCACTTATCGCAGTTACGGTGCGCATCCATTGGTTTAGTAAACCATACGCGTTGCTTAAAACGGAAGGTCTTATCAGTGAGAGCACCAACTGGACAAACGTCAATCACGTTGCCTGAGAAGTCATTATTAATGGCTTTCTCAATGTAGGTTGAAATTTCTGCTGCATCACCACGGTGTATAACGCCGTGTACGCGCTTGTCGGTGAATTGATCAACTGTTTTCACACACCGATAACATAAAATGCAACGGTTCATGTGCAACTTGATCTTGTCACCAATATCAATCATGTCGTACTCACGACGCTTGAATTCATACCGCGTTTTTGCAGAGCCATGTTCGTAGCCAAGATCCTGCAATTTGCATTCTCCTGCTTGGTCACACACCGGACAATCCAATGGGTGATTGATGAGCAAGAATTCTACTACGCCTTTACGCGCTTCAATAACTTCGGGGGAGGTGTAGTTCTCTACCACCATACCATCCATTACCTCGGTGCGGCAACTTGCTACCGGTTTAGGCATGGGGTTTGGATTTTGAGCACTTCCCTTGGTTACTTTTACGATACACGTACGGCAGTACCCACCACTTGTTTTTAGTTTGGAATAGTAGCACATGGCGGGAGGCGCCACTTGCGGTCCGATCATACGTGCTGCCTGCAGGATGGTTGTCCCCTTTGGCACATCAATCTCTATTCCGTCAATTGTTACTTTCATCTGATCTTTTAATTTCAGTTACAGTATTGCGATAAATATTTACTACTTAATTTGCGTATGGTGCCATCCATTTCTGATTTGGCTTGCGCCATGCGCATGAGTTTGCAAAAATGTTTTTTGTCCTTGTAATACTCAACAACGGCATAATTATACATCACCGCATAATCATCCGTTCCACCTTCGTATTTCTTAGCGCGTTTTTCAATCTCAGCAAATTTTTCATCCATCAAAAGCTGACAAAATTCTTTGTACTCGGTTGAACTACTATTGATGTTGAGAATATAAAACGGCTCTTCAAGTGAAAAATTGATTGGCAGGTTGTAATAGGTTTTAACGGGACGACCACTTTGTTTGCCAGCCTTCCATGGTTTGCCATATGCCAAAACCACACGAACAGCTTCATCGTCCATGCATTTCAAACCAGATGATTTCTGGACCTGCATGTCAGTTAATTTTCCATTCTCGTCGACCACGAACTTTAAAAACACTTTTCCGCCAATTCCTCGTTCTACCGCTTCGGCTGGGTAACGTATGTTCTTGCCAATGTATTCCATAAACGCACGAATCCCGCCTTCTGGCTCAGGCATTTCCTCAACAATCGTAAATACTTCTGCCTTTTCTTGTGCATGCAATGAAGCACCTCCAGTATTAACTACCGTGAGTGCAACAAACAACACAAAAGCGACTATGTAGCGTTGAAGATACAAATTAAGCGGTGGCCTTTCTTAGGCGTTCGTAATGACTTACGTCGTTGAATTTTTTCTTCTTGGCAATTTCCTCAAACTCGTGACGGAAGTGGCGAATGGCAGCAGCTACTGGCCATGCAGCGGCTTCGCCGAGTGGACAAATTGTTTTCCCTTCAATTTTGCTTTGAATGTCCCACAACAAATCAACATCGCTTTCTACAGCAGTGCCATCGAGGAATTTCTTTAATATTTTTTCCATCCAGCCGGTTCCTTCACGACAAGGCGAACATTGTCCGCAACTTTCGTGATGATAAAAACGCGAGAACGTAAATAAATTTTTGACGATGCTGGTATCTTCATCCATGACGATGAATCCACCTGAACCTAACATCGTACCTGTTTGGAAACCCCCGTCAGCTAAGCTTTCATAGGTCATCAAACGTGGTTCGCCCTTGGCCGTTTTTAAAATCAAATCGGTTGGAAGAATGGGAACAGAAGATCCACCTGCAACAACTGCTTTTAGTTTCTTGCCGTTGCGAATGCCTCCACAATACTGTTCGCTATAAATAAACTCTTCAACGGTAATGCCCAATTCAATTTCGTATACACCCGGTTTGTTTATATGTCCTGATGCCGAAATCAATTTTGTGCCGGTTGATTTTCCAACACCAATTTTAGCATATTCTTCACCGCCCATATTTACAATAGGAACTACAGCGGCAATGGTTTCAACGTTATTAACTACAGTTGGACAGCCGTACAACCCTGCAACCGCAGGAAATGGCGGCTTGATGCGGGGGTTGCCACGTTTACCTTCGAGTGATTCGAGCAAGGCTGTTTCCTCTCCACAGATATATGCGCCGGCTCCTACCTGCACATAACAATCGTGCGAAAAACCACTGCCCATAATATTCTCACCTAACCAACCTGCGGCATACGCTTCATCGATGGCTTGCTCAAGTATGCGGGACACATAGAAATATTCCCCACGGATATAGATATACGATTTACGCGCGCCCAATGCATAAGAAGCTGTAATCATACCTTCAATTAACGCATGTGGAACGTGCTCCATCAAGTAACGGTCTTTAAATGTCCCTGGCTCTGATTCGTCAGCGTTGCACACCAAGTAGCGAGGCACACCTTCGGGTTTAGCGAGGAAACTCCATTTCATGCCGGTTGGGAAACCTGCACCACCGCGTCCACGGAGTCCGGATTTTTTTACCTCATCGGTCACCTGATCCGGTGTCATGGTTTTGAGGGCCTTTTCAACTGAAGCATAACCGCCATTAGCGCGGTACACTTCTAATGTGTTGATGCCCGGAACGTGATCATTATGTAAAAGCAATTTTCTTCCCATGGGGTTCAGTACTTTTATAACGTGTTTTTATAATCTTTATCGGTGTAACTGCGCAAACGTCCATCGGCCTTGTAATCCGCCAAAATTTTGTCCACCTTCTCATAGGTCAAGTTTTCATGGAAACTAGCGCCTGCTTGTAACATTGGAGCAGTTCCACAAGAGCCTAAACATTCGGCCACCTTTAAGGTAAACATGCCGTCGGCACTGGTCTCTCCTACTTTAATGTTTAATTTCTTTTCGATGTACTTCACAATGTCTTCGGCACCATTTAACCAGCAACTACTTGTCTGACACACTTCAATCACCACTTTGCCAACTGGTTTAAGGTTGAACATGGTATAAAAAGAAGCGACTTCAAAAACTTCAATTGGTTCGATTTTAAGCACAGACGCTACATAGTCCATTACCTCCGGACTCAGCCAGCCGCCAAATTCGGCTTGTGCCACGTGTAAAACGGGGATCAAGGCTGACTTTGTTCTTCCCTCGGGATAACGGCTCATTATCTTTTTCACCGTATTCATGGCGTCTTCACTAAAAGCGATTTTGCTGCGTTTACCAGCATCAAATCCTTGTGCGCCGTGTACTTGAGCTCCCATGTTATTCTAGTTTCTTTTGTTCTAATTTAATTATGCGTCGAGTTCACCTGCAATCACATTCATACTACTCATGGTGATGATAGCGTCTGATAACATCGCTCCCTTGATCATTTCAGGATAAGCCTGATAATAGATAAAGCAAGGGCGACGGAAATGCAGACGGAACGGTGTGCGCCCGCCATCACTTATCAAGTAAAATCCTAATTCACCATTTCCACCTTCAACACAATGGTAAATTTCTCCTGCAGGAATATCGGTTTCACCCATCACAATTTTAAAGTGATAAATGAGCGCCTCCATATTATTATATACCTGGTCTTTCGGCGGTAAGAAGAAGTCGGGAACATCGGCATGCATAGGACCAGCTGGCATGTTCTTCATCGCCTGCTGAATAATTTTGTAGGACTGGCGCATTTCTTCTTGACGCACCATAAAACGGTCGTAAGTATCGCCAGCGGTTCCAACAGGAATGATGAAGTCAAAATCTTCGTAAGACGAATAAGGCGAAGCAACACGCACGTCGTAATCTACCCCTGCCGCACGCAAATTAGGCCCTGTGAAGGAATATGCCAATGCTCTTTCAGCACTGATTGGTCCGCAATTGATAGTGCGGTCCATAAAAATTTTGTTCCGCTCCAACATCCTGCTAAACTCATCAAGAGCAGCTGGAAAACGGTTCATGAAATCGTTGATTTTGTCCCACGTTTGTTTGCTCCACTCCCTATCAAATCCACCTATACGGCTGATATTGGTAGTAAGACGGGCGCCACAAATTGCTTCAAAAATTTCATAGATAGATTCGCGCCATTGGAACAGGTATAAAAAGCCCGTTGTGGCGCCGGTATCTTGTCCGATAATAGTATTGCAAATAATATGATCGGCAATACGCGACAATTCCATAATAATTATGCGGTGGTAATCGACGCGTTTTGGCATTTCAACCCCGAGCAATTTTTCTACAGTGGTGTGCCATCCCATGTTGTTGATGGGTGACGAACAGTAGTTTAAGCGATCGGTAATAGGTGTAATTTGCGCATAGGGACGGCGTTCAGCCAATTTTTCAAAAGCCCTGTGAATGTACCCAATAGTTGGCTGAGCATCGTGAATGATCTCACCATCCATTTTTAACACGTTTTGAAAAATACCGTGTGTAGCGGGGTGTGTAGGACCGAGGTTCAGAGTTGAATACTCTTTCTCTTCAGCGGTTGTCGTTTTCTTACTCATGTTTGTAACCTATCGTCCGAATTTATAATCCTCTTTATCGTCACGTGTTTGGTCCTCGAGTGGGTACTCTTTGCGCAATGGGTAAATATCCATTTCATCTACATTTAAAATGCGACGCAAATCAGGATGCCCTTTAAAGCGAATACCAAAAAAATCATACGTCTCGCGCTCCATCCAGTTCGCCCCGTCCCACAAATCGGTGGCAGTTGGCACTTCCGGCTTGTTGATATCAAAAAAAGTTTTGATACGCACGCGGAAGTTGCGCTGCATGTTATGCAAGTGATAAATAACACCAAGGTGTTTTTCATCTGCCGTTTGCATTCCAGTGAGGTCGGTAAGGAAATGGAAATTGAGTTCCGTGTTTTCTTTTAAAAACTTCAATACAGCGTGCACTTGATCGTGTTTTACGGTAAAGGAAGGCATGTTGAAGTTGAGTTCTGCGTTAAGGACGGCACCATGAACATGTTCGTTCAGTTGCTGGTGCACCATGTCTAATGTTTCCTTGCTCATGATCTTATTCTATGCCGTAGCTTTGGAGCAGGCGTTTATATTCAGGCGAATGACGACGACGTCCGCTTTCGTTTTTAGCGAGTTCTTGTATTTTCAAGATGCCATCAATAATCTGTTCGGGACGAGGAGGGCAGCCCGGCACGTATACGTCTACAGGAATAATGCGGTCAATCCCTTGTAATACAGAATAGGTGTCGAATATACCACCACTACTGGCGCAAGCACCAACACAAAGTACCCATCTTGGTTCTGCCATTTGTTCGTATACCTGGCGAAGAGTGGGACCCATTTTCTTCGCGATAGTCCCCATCACCATCAACAAATCTGCCTGGCGCGGCGAGAAACTCAAGCGCTCCATACCGAAACGGGCCAAATCATAATGAGAGGCCATGGTAGCCATAAATTCAATACCGCAGCAAGAGGTCGCAAATGGTAGAGGCCATAACGAATTGGCGCGCGCCATCCCTATAACTTCGTCCACCTTAGTAGCAAAAAAACCGGGACCTTCGATGCCCTCGGGTGTTTTTGCGATTTCAATTTTGGTTCTTTTAATTAATTCGTCTTTTCCGGCCATGGTTAGTGTTTTAGTTGGAAAATTAATCTTCCCATTTAAGGGCATTCTTGGCCAGCATATAGTAGAAGCCTACTAATAGCAGAGCAATAAAGGAAAATACTTCAATAACGCCCTTACCACCCAGTTCGCGGAAATTGGCCGCCCATGGGTACATAAAGACAACTTCTATGTCAAACAACACAAATAAAATAGCAACGAGGAAGTACTTAATGGAAAAAGGTACCCGCGCATTGCCCTGTGTTTCTATTCCACATTCGAAGGATTCGAGTTTGACTTTTGTTTTGCGCAGTGGACCCAATTTATGGGTGGCAAATAATGATACGACTGCAAAACCCACCGCAATGGTAAACATGATAAAAATCGGTAGGTAATCGACCGGAGAGCCTGTGTTCATGGCGATTAAATTTTAAGAGTGTAAGGTTAACGAATTTATCTAAACCAATCAAATTCGCCTGCCAAAAATAGGCGATTTTCTGCTAGTCCCTACTGTAATATTTTGCAGGGTTTTGAAGGAACAGACGTTCAAAAAAAGGTGCTTTCGCGTTCGCTCAAATGGAAGTAATCGCTAAATGGCTTGAAACTGCCTGTTTACAAGGGTTCAGAAACTCTTCGACGATGGCTATTTGCCAAATTTCCCACAACGACACCTCCATCTTTGTGTGTAAAAGCCGAGAAAATTTGTCCGCCCTTACCCACCCTGCCCTCTCAGATGCCGCTTTTTGCTTACAAACACAAAATTGCCTAACTTTACCTCTTTAAACTTAAAAAATGACGCAGGCAATTTTCCTTGGACTGCTCGGTGGCCTTGGTGCTACAGAGGTGATTGTGATCCTAATAATTATTCTTTTGATGTTTGGTGGAAAGAAAATCCCTGAACTCATGAAGGGTCTAGGTCGTGGAGTAAAAGATTTTAAAGACGCCAGCAAGGGCGAATCGGCAGGCGAGCCTGACCATAAATAAATTTATGTAGTAGTTTTAAAGCGTTGTTCCGACAGCCGGGATAACGCTTTTTCTTTTTTCGACCGATGTATAACTTTACCTCAATAACCAACCTGCAAGGTGATCTCAAAAACGGGACCATTACCTGTAAGTCGCTGGTAGAGCAACACTTGGCGGCTATTCATGCGGCTAAGGACCTCAATATTTTTCTTGAAGTTTTTGATGAAACGGCACTTCGCCAAGCAGTAGCTGTAGATGCTAAAATTAAAGCGGGTGAGGCGGGTCGTTTGGCCGGTGTAATTGTGGGTTTAAAAGACAATATTTGCTACAAAGACCACAAATCATCTGCTTCTTCAAAAATTCTTGATGGCTTTGTTTCCTTGTACAGCGCTACTTGCGTGCAAAGGATGTTAGACCAAGACGCGATTATTATCGGCCGGCTTAATTGTGATGAATTTGCCATGGGCAGCTCGAATGAAAATTCAGCCTTTGGACCGGTTAAAAACCCTCTCGATCCTAAACGGGTACCCGGTGGCTCATCGGGGGGCGCCGCGGCGGCTGTGGCCGGCAACTTTTGCCATGTAACACTAGGCTCCGATACCGGTGGCTCTATTCGTCAGCCCGCATCCTTTACTGGCACAGTAGGCATCAAGCCGACCTACGGTCGGGTTTCGCGATACGGACTTATTGCCTACGCTTCGTCGTTTGATCAAATTGGACCAATTACTAAAACGGTTGAAGATGGGGCCTTGGTTATGGAAATTATTTCGGGACTGGATGCGCACGACAACACCTCCTCTTCCCTTCCAGTTCAAGCATATCACCAGCAATTGCATAGTGGAAAAAAATTCCGAATTGCGTACTTAAAAGAATGTGTGTTTGCTGAAGGATTGGATCCGGAAGTAAAGGCCAATATCCTCGCTCAACTTGAAGCACTCAAGGCAGCCGGTCATACCGTTGAAGAAGCCAGCTTTCCTTTCTTAGACTACATGGTGCCTGTATACTACGTTATCACCACGGCTGAAGCTTCCTCTAACTTGGCCCGATTTGCAGGCGTACATTATGGCTACCGCAGTGCACAAGCTACAGACTTAGAAAGCACCTTTAAAAAATCACGTTCAGAAGGTTTTGGCAAGGAAGTAAAACGGCGGATCATGCTTGGGACCTTTGTTTTGAGTGCCGGATATTACGATGCCTATTATAGTAAAGGACAAAAAGTGCGCAGGGTTATCCGCGATCGCACCTTGGATTTATTGAAACAATACGATTTCCTCTTAACACCCTCTACACCAGGAACCGCGTTTGAATTTGGCAAAAACAGTGCCGACCCTATTAAAATGTACCTTGAAGACATCTTTACGGTACAGGCCAATATTGCTGGAGTACCCGCTATTTCTGTACCGAGTGGAAAGCACAGCAACGGTATGCCTATGGGCTTACAGTTAATGGCAAATAATTTTGCAGAAGGCGACATGATGGATCTCGCCTCAGAAATCCAACCACTATCCTGAATTAGGTAGGAAAAATGAATTAATTTTACATCAAATTAGAAACCAATGAAAGTATCAGTTATCGGAGCAGGAAACGTAGGCGCAACCTGTGCAGAGTACATCGCTCTCAACCGCATCGCCAGTGAAGTGGTGATTCTTGACATTAAAGAAAATTTCGCAGAAGGTAAAGCCCTCGACCTTATGCAAACCGCTACCTTAAATGGATTTAATACCCGCATTAGCGGCAGCACTAACGACTACAGCAAAACTGCCGGAAGTCAAGTGGTTGTTATCACGAGCGGTATTCCTAGAAAACCTGGCATGACCCGCGAAGAACTCATCGGCATCAATGCTGGTATTGTTAAAACTGTTACTGAAAACGTATTGAAATATTCGCCAGAAGCTGTAATCATTGTGGTAAGTAACCCAATGGATACCATGACTTACTTGGCTTTGAAAGAAAGTAAATTGCCTAAGAACCGCATCATCGGTATGGGTGGCATCTTAGATAGCGCACGTTTCAAAAATTATTTGTCGGCTGCACTACACGCACCAGCAAGCGATATCAACGGGGTGGTTATTGGCGGTCACGGCGACACTACCATGATTCCATTAACACGCTTAGCTACTTGGACCGGCGTTCCGGTTTCACAATTCCTCGATGCAGAGTCGTTGAAAAAAGTTGCTGCTGACACCATGGTGGGCGGTGCTACATTAACCGGTATGCTTGGCACTAGCGCATGGTATGCTCCAGGTGCTGCAGTAGCCGCACTCGTTGCAAGTGTATTGCACGATCAGAAAAAACTTTTCCCTTGCTGTGTTTACCTTGATGGCGAATATGGACAAAAAGATATTTGCCTTGGTGTTCCAGTTATCATTGGGAAAAATGGTTGGGAGAAAATCGTTGACTACAAATTGAACGATGAAGAACAAGCGGCCTTTAATAAAAGTGCCGACGCGGTTCGCAACATGAACAATGTATTAAGTGAAATGAAAAGCAATTAATTGCTTCTCTCAGTTATAGAAAAAAAGCCCTGTCAATCGACAGGGCTTTTTTCATAGGGTGCTGGTAGTAATAAAGTTGACGCACCAGCAAAGCCGTCAACTTCGTTTGTGTGTTAGAATAAAAGTACAAATAAGTCAATAACCAACGCAAGTCCAGTTAACCACACAATTAAACGCATTGGCGCTACAGCCAAAATAAGTGCAAGTGTAATAATGGTTGGGAATGCAACTAAGGCTATTTGAAACAATTCGTTGTGGGCGCCATAGGCTACTGCAATGCCGCCGAAACAACCAACAATGGTAAGCAACATGGCAATAAAACCGAAACGGTTAAATTCTACCATTTGCCAAAATTTACTTTGTACTGCCGTGTGTGCGTTTGATTTGCTGTGAGCAAATGCGGATTGTGATGATACAGTGGTTTCCATTTGATTATCGATTTAGGTTAATAGATTCAGGAATTATACGCCACCAAAAGTATCGGCAAGTACATGCCACCGCCATGACTGGGGTCATTAAGCCAACTGATGGTGATCAGGAAAAATAAAAGACGTCAACGTCGACATGACATCGGTCAGTTTTTTTAAGATAAACTTGGATTATTTAAGATTCAGAAGTTCGTTGATCTGAAAAATCAAATCGGTGAAAACGATTTTTGGGTTGGCGTTTCTTTCGATGTACTGGTAATTACTATTGAATTCTTCAACTAATCGTTCGTAATTGCGCATGTGTACAAATGGTGCAAATTTTTCAAGAAATGCCCGCTCCTGTCCACTTAACCGCACCAACGATTTATCGCCATAATTGTACATCAAGGCATCGCGAAACACTTCCAACCCGTACAGTAAAAATTGTTTGTGTTTTTCCCGGCCAGCCTTTGCAAATACGTCCACCCATTCCATGGCTTTAATAGCATCGAATCTTAGGCCCAATCGCATGAAACTTTGAAATTGGTTGAGGAAGGAAATACCTTCGTCATTTTCACTGAGCAACTTTTGCGCCTCTCCATACACACCGCCTGAAAGCATAGCTGCTTGCTTGGCGGTAGCACTATCAACACGGTAATGCGTTATTAGCGCTTGAGCCACCTCTTCTTCATCGGCTTTGAAAAAAGGGACTTGTTGCACCCGTGAAATAATGGTAGCCAACAATTGGTCCGGCTTGCAACTCACCAAAATAAAGATGGTTTTATCTGGTGGTTCTTCCAAAATTTTAAGCAATCGGTTGGCCGACTCTATATTCATTTTCTCGGGTTGCCAAATCACTACAATTTTATACGACCCTTCATAACTAGTATAACTTAGTTTACGCAGTATATCAGCTGATTCTTCAACAGGAATAACTGGTTGTTTGTTTTCTGCATCGATTTGCAAAAACCAATCATTAAGGTTGGTGTAAGGATGGCTAAGAAAATGATCGCGGAATTCTTTAATCAAGCTATCGCTCGACTTCACGTGTTTGCTTTTCGCAATCGGAAACACCATGTGTAAATCGGGGTGCACCAATTTGGAAACACGCTGACAAGGTGAACATTGTCCACATGGCCCCTTCTCACTTGGCTGCTGACAAAGTAAATGTTGTGCAAACACCAAAGCGGCTGGCAGATTGCCACCTCCGTCTTGCCCCGTAAATAATAACGCATGGGGAATTCGCTTCTCATTCACCATTTTGATGAGACGCGCCTTGGCTTCTTGATGCCCAACTATGTCGTTGTATAACATTATTTATTGTGCCGGTTCATCGATCGTTCCAGTCCTTCAAAAGCAAATGATTTTATTGCTTCAACTGCTGCATCGATGCGTTCCTGCAGCGTCTTGTTTTCTTCCTCACTCCATTCCCCTAACACATAATTCACCTGCTTCCCCTTTTGAAATTCACTGCCAATACCAAAACGCAAACGCGGATAAACAGACGTTCCCAATGTTTCTTGAATGTGCTTAAGGCCATTGTGCCCGCCATCACTGCCTTTCGGACCAAGACGAATTTTCCCGAAAGGTAAGGCCAATTCATCTACGAGCACCAATAATTGAGAAGGTTCTAGTTTCTCAGCTTGTAGCCAATAGTTTACTGCCTTTCCACTTAAATTCATATAGGTGGTCGGCTTAATTACTACTAACGTCCGCCCCTTGAATTTAACCTGTGCCACATCAGCCAGTCGGTCTGATTTAAAGGTGCCTTCTAGTTCCTTAACCAACTTATCGGCAATAAGAAATCCAATGTTGTGACGGGTGTTTTTGTACTCATCGCCAATATTGCCCAATGCAGCTATTAGGAAGCGGCTCATTTTTTAGTGGCTTTCTTCGCTTTGGTTTTAGTTTCTGATGTGGTTGTGGACGCTTTCTTTTTAGTGGTGGATTTTTTCACCTCCTTATCGGTTACCCGTTTTTCATAACCATGTTTAATGTTGAAGCGCACACAATCCCAATATTCCTTGGTATAGTTGACAAAAATCTCTTCCCCTTTTTCAATATCACGACTTGAAACGATAAAACACTTGTCGCCAACTATTTCATAATTCGAATTGTTACTTAAACCTTTAACGCGACTCAATCCGGCCGCATCATTTGCATAACGAGCCTTGTGCTGTGGTGTGGACCAAGCATCGATGCAGCGTTTGTTGCTGATGAAGAACAAGTAACCGTCCTTGTTTTCTTTTACACGTTGGGTATAGGCCTTCCAATCAATGATCTCGCCTTTGTACTCAATAATTTTTGCCCCCTTTTTTATTGGCGCAGTGGTGAACAGTCCCTTGCCTGCTCCTGGTAATTTCGACTTTTTTACAATCAGTGCCATATCTTCCAAAGTCACAAAAATAACACAATTGAGTGCCCTGTGGCGCAGTGTTAATAAGATGTGGGGATTGCTATCGGTTTAACGTCATTTACACGGCGAGTTTCTTTTTGCGTTTTTGTTTTTTTAGACGGTCACGCATGCTCTTCCAATACGAAGCGGTGTAGTTGACAAAAATTTCTTCTCCTGCCTTAATGTCGCGTGCGGCTACTATAAAACACTTATCTTCAAAAATAATGTAATCACAATTGTTCTTTAGCCCTTTAACCCGCTTAAACCCCATCGCATCATTAGCATAACGGGCCTTGTATTGTGGGGTGTGCAGGGCATCTATGCATAGTTCCTTTCGGAGATAAAACAAATAATGGTCTTGTTCCTTTCTGGCTCGTTGGCGGTACTCCTTATAACCAATAATTTCACCCCTGTACTCAATGACCTTACTGTCTTTTTTAATTGGTTTTGTGGTAAATAATCCCTTTCCTGAATTTGGAATGCGAGAGGTTTTAACAATCAATGCCATAGCGCTCGAAGATACTGAATTGAAAATGGCATAAGCAAGGAGAGTGTCTAATTATGGACTGATGCTGTTACAGGTACTTCCCGCCAAGCTCCATGAATTTTTGAGAATTACGCGCTGCTTCTACTGAAAAGCCTTCCGACTGGCTGCTATCCAACAGTAAAACCTCATCACAATATTTGAGCACGAGATCTAAATCGTGGGTGCTTATCAAAACCGTTTTTCCTTCGCGCGAAAGATTTTTCAAAAGTTCAAAAACCTCGTGCCGTGATGCGTAGTCGAGAAAAGCAGTAGGCTCATCAAGTAATAGAAGCGGCGTTTCTTGAGCAACTGCTCGTGCGAGCATCACGCGTTGGTACATGCCATCACTCAACTGATTTAATGGCCGGTCGGCGAATGACTCAATGGCATATTGTTTCATTACGGCGTCAATCAGCTGCTCATCCTGAATAGAAAGTTGATTGGTCCAATTGGTATAGGGCATGCGGGCAGAGGCAATTACTTCGCGAGGCGTAAGATGAAAGCCGCTAACCCGACTCGTAAATACAGCTGCTACATTTTGTGCTAAGGCTGGTACCGTTAATTCTGAAACTGAATGAGTGTTAACCATTACTTGTCCCGATAACAGCGGCTGCTGGCCACAAATTGTTTTTATCACTGTGCTTTTTCCAACACCATTTTTTCCCACCATAGCCACAAATTGGCCTACCGGCACTTGGTAATCAATTTGCGTTACTCGGTTTTTTTGGTAACCAAATACGGCTTGTTTAAATATCAACGCTGTTTTTACCATTGTTTGTTTTTAAACATTAACCAAATAACGATGGGGGCTCCAATTAACGATGTTACCATATTCAGTGGCAGTGGCGCCACTTGATAGGCTTGATGGCAGATAATGTCAGAAACCAATAAAACAGTACTGCCCAAAAAAATATTCATTGGCCATTGCCACTGTTGTTTAGCTGTTGGTAATAGTTGCCGTGCAATTACAGGTACCGCCAATCCTACAAAGGATATGGGACCACAAAGGGCTGTTGCAAATCCAGTGAGAATAGAGGATAATAAAATGAGTTTGAACCGTGATGTTTTAAACGAGACCCCCGATGCATTGGCGTAGGCTTCTCCAAGTAAAAGGGCATTCATTGGTTTAAACAACAAACTGGTCGAAAACAAGGCAAGTAACAAGGCGGGAAAGTAAAAGCCCAAATCAGAAATACTTGCATTACCGAGTGACCCCATGCCCCACAATACAAACCGTTTGAGTGAGGTTGGGTCCGCAAAATACTCCAACGATGTTTCTGCAGAAGCAAATATCTGCGCTAACATCAAGCCTATGATTAGTAAGATAACATTGCTTTGTATTCTTGTGGCTATACCTAATACCAAAAAAGTAACCAATAACGCTCCACCAATGGCAGCCACGGCAATTGAGACGGGATAGATGGCGTTGGTGGCTAGCAGCAACACGCCAACGGCTAGAGAGGATCCTGAACTAATGCCAAGCACATAGGGCCCTGCTAAGGGGTTTTTAAAAATGATTTGCATTAACTGTCCCGCTACCGCCAGAGCACTACCAGCGATTAATGCCGTTATCATTTTAGGCAAGCGTATTTCAAAGAAAATAAAATGGGTCGAAGAAAAATCATGCACTGCTACTGGTTCAGTACCACCATAAATCAAATCCAGAAAGGCAGCCAACAGCATGGCTATAAATGCACTGGCGATTATTAAACGGCGTTTGGCTGGCATTGGTCAATATTACTATTAAATCACTGTATGCGTTTGTAATAATACAACCGGGTTGAATCCAACGACCCTTTGTTGTGAAAAATCAGAATCAAATCTGATAATATACGTTCTGGGTGGTACATGCCACTCTCCCAGTAAGTACTGAACCCAAGCGAATTGGTGACTTTATTGTTATTGTACATCTGACCTGTCTTATACGCCTTAAAATGACTGTAGCGCACATCGTGCCCTGTTAAATCCTTTTTTGATTGAATAAGTGGAATGTTTAACCAAAAATCAGCATTACCTGCCTTTGCATATACTTGCTCAAAACTCAATGGTAAACTGCCTGTACTTTTGTTCTCTGACCATGGATACCTTGAAGCGGCATCTTGCAACAACGTAGCCATGTTACTCTTGCCACCAGGGGTATACCAGGCGTCCCCTACCTTCATTTCGGTGAAAACTAAGGGCACACTCGAAAATAATTTAGCCGAATCCCGTAACTGTTTGTAGCGCTTTGCTACGTGCGCAAAAAGGGTATCTGCAACCGGCAACTTGTTGGCGAAAACAGCGAAAAGCTTGATCCATTCTGCTCTAGCAAGTGGTGAGGCTTCCAGGTGATCGGTACTAACGATTACTGGAATACTCATGCGTTGTAATGAAGAAGGAACATCCTCCTTTCCATTACCCATACCAAACATAAAAACCACATCGGGCTGTATGTTGACGATTTTTTCAATATCAGGCTCGGGTCCCTTAGCCACCTCGATTATGCGTTGCGATTGAATCGCCTTACGAATGCTATCATTAACTATATAATCGCCATTGTCAATCGCTGCAACTGCATCCAACGATCCTAATTCTTGGAACATCGATGCGTAAATACTGCTCAACACAACCATTCGGCGACAAGGTGTTTGAATGCGCTGGAATTTACGGGGAACATCAACCAACAATGCAGTGTCATTGGCTAAGACAAAATAACTGGTGGTGTCTGTGCTGCCTTTAATGCCTAGTAGTTTCACATATCGAAACGACCCGTGATCTTCAATCACAAACCGCTCAGCATGATCATTTAATTTTATCTCGACCTTTTTTCTGGCACCACTTTCACAACCGAACAGCAGCACCGCGAATAGCCAACTAAGTATGTAACGGAAGGTAAACATGAAATTCGGTCCCTGTTGGTGAGTGATCAAGTACTTTAATCGAGCCGCCGTGCTGCGAAACAATGTGCTTAACAATATATAAACCCAAGCCGGTGCCCTTTGCTGAACGGGTGGCTTCGTCTCCAGCACGGTAAAACCGGTCAAATATCTTTTGTTTGTCTTCTGCGGCTATTCCATTGCCGTAATCACTAACAACTAAATGCACGGCATCCGATTCCTTGGAGATTCTAATTTCTACAGGTTTCTCAGCGGGTGAATATTTTAAAGCGTTTTCAATAAGATTGGTAATAACTGATGTAAGGTTATTTGCATCGCCCCATACCGGAGCCGATTCGGTTATGGCTAAATTAATACGTTCCTGTTGCTTGTTGGTACGAAAATAGCGTTCTGTTAACTGCTTAGTCAATTGCGATAAATCCACCACTTGGTGCGCTGCTACTTCAGTCGTATTTTCAATTCTGCTGGCCAACAACACTTTATCGATTAACTGATTGAGCCGATCGTTTTCTTGCAAGGCTGCATTTACTAACTGATCGCGCTGCGCCAAATCTAAAGAAGGTCGCTGCAAGGTTTGTAGCTGCAACTTCGTGGCTGCAATGGGTGTTTTTAATTCGTGGGTAATGCTTAGAAAAAAATTCTCCTGCTGCCGATTAAACGCGTTCTCGCGCAACTGTGCCTTACGAATGTAGTTGGCTCCTAAAATCAAGATCAACAAAAACACCGTTCCTTCTCCCGTAAACATGAGAATTTGTCTAACTCTCAACTGATGCAACGCTGCCAATTCCTTGTTTAATTGAAGGGGGTCTACACTATTTAATGCCGCTATTTTCTCCCGCTCATTGTTTATGGTATTGCTTTGTTTGACCAATATCCACTGCCACCACAAGAATTGCAAGAGAATATACCCAAGCAAAAGATAAAACAAAATTTTAGGTTGTAATTTACGCTTCATCGCTTATTGATGTGACCGGCACAATGGCTGAAATTTCTTCCAACACCTCGCTTGCCCGTTTAATGGTTTCTACATCTTCAATGGTTAAATATAACTTATTGTTCTGTTCTTTAAGTGTACACAAACGTGGATTCTTTTGGGCAAACAACAACGCCCCCTGGAACTCGGGTGAATTAAAATAGTCGCTCTGTTGCCGACTAATAAAATACGCCAACATCTTCTTATTCTTCAAGGTTATTTTTTCAAACCCTAAACGCATCGCCTTCCAACGCATCCGCACAACGTTAATAAGCTCAATCGCTTCGACTGGTAGGGGACCAAAACGATCACGTAAACCTAATTCATACCGTTGCAAGTCCTCTTCCTTTGTAATACTATCAAGTTCTCTGTATAATAACAAACGCTCAGTTAGGTTACTCACATACGCATCTGGTATCAATAATTGCAAGTCGGTATCCACCACTGTTTCCTTAACAAACTGTCGTGAAAATGCAGATTTGTCAACGTCTTCACCGGCTACTTCTTTATACCAATTCTCTTCCTTAAGTTCTTCAATGGCTTCATTCAAAATTTTCATGTAGGTATCAAACCCCATGTCGTTAATAAACCCACTTTGCTCACCTCCCAACAAATTGCCGGCGCCGCGAATATCCAAATCGCGCATGGCTATCTGGAAACCACTGCCTAAATCACTGAACTCTACAATGGCTTTCAACCGCTTTCTGGCTTCATCGGTAAGCGAAATCTGCGGCGGTGCTAGCAAGTAACAATACGCTTTCTTATTACTGCGTCCAACACGTCCACGCATTTGATGCAAATCACTTAATCCAAAATTTTGAGCATCATTAATGATGATGGTGTTGGCATTCGAAATATCAATGCCGCTTTCTATAATGGTGGTTGCAACTAAAATATCGTAATCGCCCTCAATAAAGCCCAACATCACATCTTCTAATTTTTCCCCGTCCATTTGCCCATGTCCAATGGCTACGCGGGCATCAGGCACTAACCGTTGAATCATCCCAGCAATATCCATTATGTTTTGCACCTTGTTGTGCACAAAAAACACCTGGCCACCTCTATCGAGTTCATGGGCTATGGCATCGCGAATCAACTCTTCATTAAAGGTGTGCAATTCGGTTTGCACAGGATAACGGTTGGGCGGCGGTGTAGAAATAACCGATAAATCCCTAGCACCCATTAAACTAAATTGCAAAGTGCGCGGTATCGGCGTGGCGGTTAATGTTAGGGTGTCCACATTGGTCTTAATGGTTTTGATCTTATCCTTGACCCCTACTCCGAATTTCTGCTCCTCATCGATAATGAGCAATCCTAAGTCCTTGTATTTTATATCCTTGTTCACCAACCGGTGAGTACCTATTATAATATCTAGTTTGCCCTCGGCTAATTTTGTAAAAACCTCCTTTTGTGTTTTAGCAGTGCGAAATCGGTTTACAAAATCAACGTTGCAAGGCAAATCCTTCAACCGTTCTGAAAAGGTTTTATAGTGTTGGTAGGCCAAAATAGTAGTGGGCACAAGAATAGCCACTTGCTTCCCATCACACACGGCTTTAAAGGCCGCCCTTACTGCAATTTCTGTTTTTCCGAACCCAACATCGCCACACACCAAACGATCCATCGGATGGGGCCTTTCCATATCGCGCTTTACATCGCGTGTCACCTTTACCTGATCTGGGGTATCCTCATAAATAAACGACGCTTCCAACTCGTGTTGCAAGTAATTGTCGCGTAAGTAAGCGTGACCGGGACGCGCCTTACGTTCGGCATACAATTTTATTAAATCGTAAGCGAGCTCCTTAACGTTTTTCTTGGTTTTGTTTTTTAGAGTTTGCCAAGTAGTGCTTCCCAACTTATCCACTCGCGGCGGCTTACCTTCCTTACCGGTGTACTTGCTAATGCGGTGCAAACTGTGAATAGAAACATACAGTACATCGTTGTCTCTAAATAACAATTTCACACTCTCTTGAATTTTTCCATTCACTGATAATTTTTGCAACCCCGCAAAACGCCCAATACCATGGTCAATATGGGTTACATAATCACCAGGGTTCAACGCCAATATGTCTTTTATGGTAAACGCCTCAGCTGCTTTTTGCCGGGCTTCGCGCAATTTAAACCGGTGGTAACGCTCAAAAATTTGATGGTCGGTGTAAATGGCAATTTTTAAATCATCGTCAATAAAACCTTCATGCACACTAAATGGCAAGTAGGTAATGAGTGATTCGTAGGTGCGGTGGTCTTTTACCAACAAATCATTGAATATGGTAATAAGCCGTGCGCCTTGTTTGCTGTTGTCGGTAAGAAAATAATTTTGATACCCCTTCGATCGGTTCTCTTTTAAATGCGCCACCAACAAATCAAAGTTTTTGTTGAACGAAGGTTGCGGGCGGGTATGAAATTCAACCGGCTCCCCCTTCATGGCATTTTTTACACCATACTCTATGCAATTATAGCGATCAATAAGCCCATTGAGTTCTTCAGACGAAGCATACATTTTTTCTGGCGCCAACTGCCGCACTTCGCCGGTATAATTCTCAAATGCCTCCAACGCTTTCTCTAATTTCTTATCGAAAACCGAAAGGCACAATTCCAAATCTTCAAACACCAATACCGTTTGCTCTGGGTCCAAGTAATTCAACAACAACGCTTTTTCATCACTAAAAACCGAAGAATTAATGTTCGGAAGAATGGTGACAAATTCAAAGTTGGCAACACTCAATTGTGTAGCTGGGTCAAAGGTGCGAATGCCATCAACATCGTTACCAAACAACTCAATCCGATACGGGTACTCATTGGCAAACGAATAAATATCAATAATACCACCGCGTATACTGTACTGCCCGGGTTCCGCCACAAAATCAACTTCGTTGAATTGGCAGCTTTGCAAAAATTCTTCTACAAAATCAGTCGTTAATTTTTCACCCTTTCTTACTTGTAGGGTGTTGGCATGTAATTGTTTGCGCAAGGTTACTTTTTCACATAACGCCTGCGGATACGTCACCAGTGCGCCCTGAAAATGACCGCCAGCAAGCATACTCAGCGTTTCTGCTCGTTCCTGTATACTGGCATTGGTGGTGCGCTCTACTTGATAAGGTAACCGGTAACTCTCTGGAAAAAAAACGGTTTTCTTATCACGTAAAATTGTTTCTAAATCGTTGTAGAGGTAGGCCGCCTTTTCTTTGTCAGATGCTACAACTAATAAGGTCTTGCCCATGGCAGCCAGCGGTGCCAACGAAAAAGACAAAGCAGATCCGGTCAATCCCTTGAATCGGTAATTGCGATAATTGGTTAATTTGCCAGTAACAGAGCCATACAAGCCCTCGAGGGTTTCCCTTGAAAGCATAAGGTAACAAAGGTACGTACAAAGCGGCTGTGTTGGGTACAGTGTTTAAAATATTTAGACCCGGTTTTGGGAAACGTTTAGGTCTCCTCTCGATTTAGTTCCTACAGACTAAACGACGTCAATTTTGCATTTTAGAAATTTAGTAGTTGGGGCTTACCCCCGCAGCAAAAGCGCGAATTAATTTATAGGAATGGCCTTTTGCTGCGGGGGTCAGGCCATCCGCTGTAGCTCGCTTCCCCACTATAAGCAAGGCTAAGAGCGTCGCCAGCGGGGTCTCTTCTGATTAAGAGCCCCGCTGGCTCAGCCTTGCTAATAGCGGTAGAAGCGAGGCTGCCGCTCCTGTCCTTAAGCCAGCACCTCGGCCTGCGTTTTCGCCATTTGTCAATCATTCACTTACTAATACTTCAATCGAAATAGGTTTACTCCTAAATGATTCAAAATTGTTTACATTTGATAGTCTGCTAATTCATCACACATGAAAAAAAATTTACTTCTGGGTTTTTTATCGGCTTCATTTATAATGAGCGCCCAGACTCCAAGAATGTCCTTGTTCGAGGAATTCACCGGTGAAACGTGTCCGCCTTGCGCCGCCACTAATCCGGGTTTAAACACCCTCTTGGCCTTGCCTGAAAACACGGCCAATATCATTGCCATCAAGTGGCAAGTGCCTATCCCTTCTGCGCCGTCTAATACCTGGTCGCTCTACCGTACCAACAAAGCTGAAATCGATTGGCGCTACCGCTCTACCGCTTCAGGTGGGTATGGTTACCAAAGTCAATGGACTCAAGGGGGTTCTGTTTCAGGTGGTATTAATTCGGCACCGACCGGACTCATCGATGGCCAACACCAATGGGTGTTTGGTGCCGCTTCTGATCACCCATCAGGAATGTCGAGTGCTATTATCGCAACCGCTCACACCTATACCTCAGCGTTTTCAATAACAATGGACCGTGAGTGGACCGATGCTTCTGCCACTGCGGTGAACCTTACCATTACCGTTAAAGCCACCGCCCCTTTTCAAGCAAGTGGAAATTTAATGTTCAGGACAGTGATGGTAGAACGCTTAATTCAATTCTCCGTTCAACCTGGTACCAACGGTGAGAAAAATTTTGAAGATGCTGCCATTGCGTCCTTTCCTACTACAAAAAACGGTACAGTGGTAACAGGTATGGGCACAGCGCTGCCCGGCACTTGGAGTGTAGGTCAAACACAAACGTTTACATTGAGTTGTCCGCTTCCTTCATACGTGCGCAAGAAAACAGAAGTAGCCTTTGTTGGTTTTATTCAAGACGATGGTAACAAAAAGGTAGCTCAAGCCGTAAGAGCCGATAAACAAGGCACCGATGCAGTTGATGCACACGCCGTATCCATCAGCGCTCCCGCTATTTATTGCAACAGTGGCTTTACTCCCACTTTCCAAGTCCATAACAATGGTACCTCAGCCATAACTAATTTCACAGTAACGCCTTATATTGATGGTGTTGCCGGTACGCCTTATGCTTGGAGTGGTAACCTTTCCAATGGCGCCTTTACTAATTTTACCATGAATCCCATCTCAGCGACTCAAGCTGGCGGACATACCTTCTCAGTACAAATTACTAGCGTTGCTGGTGGTGAAAGTAATACTACCAATAACAGTACCTCTACTTCGTTTTACCAAGGTACCGGCTCAAAAGGCAGCGGTGTAACCGAAGGGTTTGTTCAATCGAGTTTCCCTCCTGCTTTATTTGGCGTTAATAATATCGACAAAGGGTATACCTGGGCCCGCTGTGCAACAGCAGGCGGTTATGGTAATAGTAACGAGTCCACCGTTTACAACGCCTTCAAAAATCCAAACAAGGGTGATAAAGACGAATTGTACTTGCCGCCAATGGACATGAGCAACGGTGCCGATCCTATCCTTGAATTTGATGTGGCTTATGCGCAACGCCTTTCAAGCAGTGCCGAACAATTAGAAGTTTATGCTTCTGACGATTGTGGAGCTACATGGACAAAATTTTACGACCAAACAGGTAATACTTTGGCTACTATGTTATCGTTAGCTGCAGGCTCTTTTACACCGAGCCAATCTGACCAATCACAATGGCGCACAGAGCAACTAACACTTACCGGCATGAACAAGGCGTCGGTTTTGGTGAAATTTGTGGTTACAAACGATAATGGTAACAATGTTTACCTCGACAACATCAATTTGTACCAATCGTTAACAAGTATCAAAGAACGTAACATGAGCACCTTGGATGCCGTTGTGTATCCAAATCCTGCTAATACTGCGGCGAATGTGCGGTTTTCAGGCGCAAGTGGTTCAGTTAAAATAACAGTAACCACTATAACCGGCCAAGTTGTTTACAGCTCAACAAGCCTTGCAGGCGCAGGAGTTTCTGAAGCAACTATAGAAACAAGCCAATTAGCAAGTGGGTTGTACCAGATAACAATCGAAAGCAACCAGGGTAAAATCACCCGCAAACTAAACGTAACTCACTGATTTTAAACACTTTATTAATTTAATCCCCCGCAGCACAGGTGCTCGGGGGATTTTTGCTTTAACATTAGTCCATTATGTGTTGAACCATTCTTTTGGTATATTTGTTTTTGCAATTCAAGGATATAAACACAAATCCAACCAAACAACATGAAAAAAAGTTTACTTGTATTAGGACTAATCGTGGCAGGTGGAGCCTATGCTCAAACACCACGCATGAGTCTTTATGAAGAATTTACTGGTGAAACCTGTCCACCGTGCGCTTCGACCAACCCAGGCCTCAATGCATTATTGGCATCACCAACTAACACGCCTAAAGTCATTGCATTAAAATGGCAAGTACCTATTCCTTCAGCACCAACTAAAACATGGTCGCTTTACCAAACCAACAAAACTGAAATTAACTGGCGTTACGCACAATACGGTTATGGCATTAACTCTGCGCCATCTGGCCGTATGGACGGTCGTAACGTTACTTTTTACGGTGCATCGTCAGATCACCCTGCTAACTTGAACAACAACGTTATTTCAACAGCGCAATCTTATACCTCGCCATTCTCTATTTCAATGACGCACGAGTGGAACAAGTATTGCACTGCTATTAACGTAACCATTACCATTCAGGCAACTGCAAACTACACCTCAACCGGTTCATTGTATTTCAGAAATGCAATGGTTGAGCGTTTAATCCAGTTCTCTGTTCAACCTGGTACAAACGGCGAGAAAGATTTCGAAGACGTAGTAATTAAATGTTTCCCTAATTACACTGGTACTTCTCTTCAATCGGCATGGACTACTGGTCAATCACAAACCTTTACCATGTCTTGCGCTTTACCAACTTACACACGTAAAAAGAGCGAAGTAGCCTTGGTAGGCTTTATTCAAGATGATGGCAACCGTCAAGTTCAACAAGCTATGCGCGCTAACCCACTTCCAATGCCATCCATACAAATGGCAATGTTAGGGGCTAAAGTAGCAGCAACTTGTAATAGCACCATCACTCCTGATGTTATCATCCGTAACGATGGTACTGGCGCTATCACCAACATGACCATTACACCCTATGTTGATGGAGCTGCCGCTGCACCATACCCTTGGTCTGGTAACTTAGCTGCCGGAGCAACTACCACCATCAACATCCCATCTTTAGCAACAGGCACTGCGCTTGGTGCTCATACGTTCTCATACAATGTTGAATTGGCAGCGTCTCCTTACAACTTAACGGCGCAACTTAACTCAGTTAATTATATGGTAGCTTCTACAGTAGCTGCTGACACCGTGGTTCAAGGCTTCCTTCTTGGTGCATTCCCTCCAGTAGGCTATGCAGCCATCAACCCTGACAACGGTCCAGCTTGGTCACGTGCTACCAACGCTGGTGGTTACAACATCACTCCGTTGAACAGTTTGAAATATGATTTCTACAACAACACCAACATTGGTGACCAAGATGAATTCTACTTACCTCCAGTAGACCTTTCAGGTGGAGCTGATCCATTGCTTGATTTCGAAGTCGCTTATAGCCAACGTACAGCTAACAGCAACGATATGCTCGAAATTTTTGCTTCTG
>JACCDW011834576.1_pt1 | contig 31908 bp, 41 predicted proteins | sample 7449781 | NCBI WGS metagenome assembly JACCDW01 (sample SAMN15323449, study PRJNA562643) | freshwater metagenome | isolation source: river surface water | place: USA:Blue River Watershed | collected 2017-08-18
ACCCTCGGCTGCCAGAATGGCGGCAGGCCATGCCTGGATCGTGCCAAGGAGGCATTTCTACTACCCGTCGACTGTCACGCTCGGCGGTGCTGATCACTGGGCGGAAGACCCCTCAGCTCGGACCGCCGGGCGTGCGCACGTCTCTGTCAACCTCCACCCGTCATACGTAAACATCCCTGCGTCGCTCCAGGCCATCATGCCTGTTGTGAACTACGTAGCCACAGACACATCTAAGGATGGTCGCTCTGCAGCCGCTCGTCGTGAGCGGCTCTTCTTTGCCTGGGCAGAGTCTAACGAGTTCGAGGTTCGCCTAGAGGAGGCCTGCCTCTACAAGTGCTTGTACGGCCACACAGCTGCTAAGATCTCGTGGGACGCGAAGAAGCTGATCCCTCGCCTGCAGATCATCGACACACCAGAGAACCTATACATCGGGTATGGTGACTCAAACTACAACCGAGCAGACTGGGCGATCTACCACTACGGTCTCAGCCCACAGGCAGCAGAAGAGGACTTCGGCATCGAGGTCATCCCTGTCAAGGATGGGAACAAGTGGTGGCCATACACGACAACCTCATCCCACTCGGACCCGCTGGCTAACCTGTACAACAAGGAATACCAGCGCCAGCCTAACCGAATCCAGACAGCCTATGACGAGATGAAGATCAGCGTCATCGACTACTGGTACAAGAAGCCGAAGAAGGCTGGACAGCCAGCGCTCGTGTGCAACGCCCTTATCGTTGGCAACACCATTGTGAGCCAGAGCGAGCACCCAGAGCTTGCTGGCAATCTGCCGTACGTCGTTCTTCGCAACAGCATTATCCCAGGTAGCCCGTACGGGCGGTCGGAGCTCTATGACGTAGAGCAGCTTCTCCGTGAGAAGGACGAGCGCATCACGGCCCAGGCGCAGATGATCCAGTCGATTGTCGGCGGCCAGATGTGGCAGCTCGTTGGAGGCGACGCACCAGACGAGGTACCAGCCAACGCAATCCCGAAGCCTGGCCGCGTGGCGACACCTGGCCCTGGGAACGAACTGCGTGCTATTCAACCATTTATTCCTCAGTTCCAGATTGAGGACTACAACCGACGTATCGACAGAGAGATCGCGGTGGTCACGGGACTCAACGACTTGCTTCTCGGCCTTGCGCCGTCGAGCGTACTCGGTTCCAGTCGAGCCATCGCGTCTCTCGTCGCCAACTACGAACAGCGCATTGCTCCGAAGCGCAAGCTTCTCTACTCCTGGATCAAGAAGGTCTGGGAGATCAGCGCCCGTATGTGGGAAGAGATGGACCCTGCCATTGGCGAGATCATTGGTCAGGAGTATCGACTTGAGATTACCCCACCTGAGCTCACTCCACGAGATACGCTGGAGCTTGCCCAGACAGCACTCAACCTCGTACAGGGCAGGATCTGGAGCGCGGAGCGCGCAATGGACCGCGTTGGTGTCGAGGACCCAGAGGGAGAGAAGGATCTCATCCGAGACGAGCAGACAGACGCAACCCTCAACCCTGCTGCAGTGATGACCATGGGCAACCTCATGGCTCTCTTCCAGCAGCTGCAGGCACAGGGCGTTCAGATGCAGCAGATGCAGGCCCAGCAACAGCAGGCCGCAGCCCAGCTACAAGCACAGCAGGAAAGCGCCATGAACGCCTACCGACAGCAGGGAGCCCCAGGAGGGACCCCTATGTTCAACGGTGGCGAGATGGGAAGCTTGCCGCCTGAGATGCTACCAGGAAACGCGCAGGAGCCAGGGTCGACGATGCCTAACGCAGAGCAGGCCCAGGTTCTCCCAGAAGAAATTATCGGAGGTGAGTAATGGCACGACAAGGTAGGTTCGGGCGTCCAACGCAGGGCTCGCAGAACCTTAGCGCCCTGATCTACGCACTCCTCAAGGAGGAGCGCAACTCGCAGGAAGACACCATGCTTCGTTCGTACACGAACAACATGCAGAGCGGTACTGCGCGCAATACATTCACGAGCGGCGGTGCGACTAACGCAGCGACCGCTACCAGCGTGTACCAGTGGTACCTCCGGCAGGCAGACTTGGCGCAAAGCCAGGGCGACAACGTGGGCTACAACGCCCTCGTACAGAAGGCAGAAGACTTCCGACTCCAGTCGCTTCGTGACCAGGAGACCGTGCTGAACAACGCCTACACTGCAGGCACAACGATTGACAAGTCCCTCTTCGGCGGTACTGGCGTTGGTACTATCTCTGTATCCGAGTACGAGCAGGTCCTTGGGCTTATTGCGCAGCAGCCTGGAATGACTGAGGCGGACATCAGCCGAATCAACCGATCTATCTTCGGCGCTTCATACGAGTACGCAGCCGCCGACACAGTCCGACAGTACAACGAGAAGAAGATCAATGCGGACAAGCTGGTCAACTTCTACGACAAGGAGCTTGCACGCGCAGACTCAGTTGGCGTACCGCAAGACAGCGCTCGGTACCAGGCCATCCTTGACGCTAGGTCTCGTGCAGTTGCAGCCAAGAAAGCTGACGCAGCTCAGGCCAGGTACGACCTGGTTGCAGGCAAGGTAAAAGACGAGAAGAAGGCTTTCGCTGTTGCCCTTCAGAAGTTTATCTCCCCTGTGCTTGAGAGGATGTTTACCTCAAAGAATACTGTTAACTCACTTAAGGTTAAAATCACTGATGACGGAGACGCGTTTATCGCAACGCTCATTGATGTGCTTAACTCGTCTACCCCAGGTAAGTTTTCAGACATCGTTACAAATGCTGCAAACTCGGCTGGAATGGACCAGTCAGCTGTAGACACACTTCTCCTGAAGCTTGGAGATTACTCTGACGAAGTTCTAAGGCTTACCGAGGCTGGCTACGGGAAAGAGCTGGGGTCAGCGGCAAAGATCGTGAACTTCTTTAACGAGGGGGTTACGGCTGGAGCCTACAGCGCGACCACGCGTGCAGCCAGCACTGCTCTTTCAAAGGCCATTGGAGCAACCGGAGGCGTAGTCAACACACCGCTGTCGTCAGACCCATACGCAACCAAAGATGCATTTGGCAAGTTCGTAGCAGAGTCCGGCAAGGTATCCTCATCAACGAAGTACGATGATATCGTTGTGGCAGATCAGGTATACCAGATCGGTAGCGGAGATCTATCTGTTCTTCTTCCTGGTGCAGACAACGCCACCATTGACGGTGTGGTCTCCCAGATCTCATCTGAGACTGGCATGGAAGACCAAGATGTTGTCAAGGCTATGATTGACCTGATGGGCAACCAGAACGCCTGGAGCCAGAACGACAAGACCCTTATCGCCGTAGGTCAAGCGCTCACTAGGATGGGCCTGGACACGAACAGCCTGACCATCAGCACTGCCCCAGGGAACGAGATGACTATCGGAATCGTAGCACGACTAGCTCTTGAGTCTAAGATGGTTGACATGGTGGACAAGGACCCAAACCTTGTCTGGACATATCGACGAACTGGCACTGGCCAGTACACTTACGTGGCAACCGCAGTTTCTGACGCTACCCGCGGGGACTACTCTATCGGTAGCTCTTCGGGTAACAAGAATGAAATTATCTACATCGAAAGGGTTCAGCTGAAGTACTCAGACCAGAACAATGTTGCAGACGCAGGTATCTTCTACGTCGCAGTACCTGGCGGTGGCGACCTTTCAAACGGACAGATGGACCAGAACGACTATGTAGAGTTTACGCAGAACGGGACCACGATGCGTCTTACCCGAGAAGACCTTGAGGACTTCTCCACGTACGCAGCATCTACTGGTCAAGACTTCCTTACGCCACAGGTTAACCCACAAGACGGTACGCTTAGAATCGGAAGCGGCTTTGCAAAGGAGCTGCTGAATGCCAGCAACTCCTCAACCTTCAAGCTTTGGCTTGATGTTACCGCAGCAGACAAGGGTCAGACGTGGTACAATAGCAAGTTCATCACCAAGCCAGGTGCAGCTGGCCTTCAAGGAGCAGCGGTAGACTTGGTCGGAGGGTATGTAAACGACATCAACAACAAGCTTGGCATGAATATCCCGCCTCAAGATAGGGACAAGATTGTTGACGAAGCAGTCGACAAATACATTACTGATAATAACATTGTGGACAAGACCGGGAAGATCCGATCTGCGATCATCAGTGCACTTGCCCCAGTTGAGCCAGTAGTGTACAACACAGGGACAACGGAGATCCAGTCGGTTGGCTCATCCTACGTAGGCGGCGCAGGCAATGTTCCTGCTCCGACACCAACAGCACCACCCCCTCCGACGTACGTAAGTCCATACGTGCTAAACCAAACTGGAGGGAGCTACACACTGCCAACGCAAGATCCAAGTTCGTACTTCTTCCGAAAGACCCCTGGCGCACTGCCTGGGGCTGGAGTACTTCCTGGCGCACCTGGAGGCGGCCCAGTTCCAAACATTGCTCCCCCAGTAGAGCCACCTCCGACGCCAATCCCTTCGGTTACGCCAAAGATTCAATCGCTTCCATCAGCAGGTTCATCTGGAGGTAGGTTTACGAATACACCTATTAAGCTCTAATGCCATTTAAGTATCAGCCAATCCAGCCTGGAGATCCAGCTGATCCCGTAACGTCCAGGGATATCCGATTCGGGGTAAACCTTGGGCAGGGCGAGCTTGACACTGGTAGACTTGGAGATCTTCCTAACGAACTAAACTACAGCCCAGCCCGTGACCAGGGACTAATCGCAGGGTCTCCAGACCCAATTAGCTTTGTCACGTCGCTGCCGTTCCGCGGCATCGGTGCCGTAGGATCTGCAGTTGGCGGAGCCATGGCTGGCGTATCCGACTTCCTAAACGGGATCGGGCCTGTCAAGGCATACGGCGAGACTGTTGGGCAGCCAGTTGGTGACGTCGGCAAGACGCTGCTCGACTGGATCGGTGGACCTGGTCGTTTCGTTGCGGACATGGCTGGCCGTGCTCGCATCGCTTTGGACAAGGACAGCTTGCCATCAGACATCAAGAACCTCATTGACGGAGGGGCAGACCAGGATCGAGTCCTTGAGTACATGCGAGAGACCAATCGGTCATTCTCAAACGACGCGATGGTCAACCTCGGTGCGTCCATTCTTCTTGACCCCCTCAACTTCACCCCGTTCATTGCAGGCAAGGTGGCCCTAGCGCCAGCTCTTGCCAAGGTTGCAGGGTTCGGGGCAGGAGCTGCGGCTGGGTCTCTTGCTGGTGGCGTAGGCGCCATCGCTGGTGGAGCTGCTGGGTTTAAGGCTGGTACAAAGGCCGCCCAGAACCTTCCGAAGCTGCAGGTCGGTCTTGACCTGGGCAGGAAGATCCGACTTACTCAGGCACGCATGGCCGCAGGCAAAGACCTTGGCAGCCTGGCTAAGTACGCTGTCATCGCTAACATCCACAAGGGACTGTTCGGTAAGATTAACGGAATCTCTGACGGCATCAAGGCAGCGTTTGCTGTCAAGGCATACGAGGTTGGAGAGCGAGCGTATGGAAGCGGGGCCTGGGATGTGCTCGACGAATCTGCAAAGGTCTTTGGTGAAGATACATCCGGGATTGCCCAGAGGCGTGCATCCATCGGCTTCCAGCAGTCTGCATTCTCCGTCGTCCGAGACAAGGTTGTCGGCGGCGTAGACGAGGTAGCCAAGGGCAAGACTGACACGTTCATCGCTGACATCAACGAAGCCCGTAAGCAGATCATCGAAGAGGGCGGGTACGGTAACTCAGAAGAGATTGCACAATTCCTCATCTCCAAGACCAGGGGCGGCCAAGGTGTATCGTCCAAGTACGGAGTATCAGAGTTCTACCTAGAGTCGGAAGTCTCGGCATACCTTGACGCAAAGGGAGCAGAGTTCCGTGGAGGTACACGATACCTAAATGCTGACCGAGAGGTTGACGTATGGGCAGCAAGAAGGAACGTACGCCTCGCCAACTCCTCAATGGAAGACCTTGCACGAGGCAGGGACTGGCAGAAGGAAGGCGTAGACTTCGCAACATCACACTCAGAGGCGCTGGCAAGGGGCATGGCAGACCTGCAGATGAGCACCGTCACACGAGAGGCATCTCTCGTTGGTATGGGCGACTCTGGCCTGGTGTCTGAGCTTCTTGTAGACCCAGTAAGGGCCCTCGCTGACGACCTTGCTCGGGCCAAGAACGAGAACCTGTCTAACGCTGGAAAGTTGCCTCGAGCAACTGACGAGCAGTTTGGAGACTTCGTTTCTACATGGACAGAAGGCGGAACGGTGGCGATTGTCAATGGCAAGCAGAGGATCGTTGGTGGAAAGTTCTTTGACGAGCAAGGCATCGTCAAGTCTGACCCAATCATCCGCCGCCAGCTGGCACAGCGAATGGCGTGGGCTAACCACGTTCGATTCGGATTCGCAGTCAACCGTGTAGGGAACATCCGAAGACTGTCGCTCATCACCGCAGGGTTTTCTACAATGCCAGAAGCCCAGAAGGTTGCTGTGCGCAAGGAGATCACCAGGCTTACTGGTCGATCGCTCACAGACGCGCAGCTCAACACGCTTGGCGAAATGAAGAACGCATCCGTCACGAGGATGACCCTGCTCAGGAACGACAGCCTGCTTGACACAGAGGTGGATAGGTTCCTCAAGGGGTTTGCCCTGCTCGATAACGCAGAGCTTAATGCATCAGACCTTGTATCCGTAGGGTTCTCCGAGGACATTGCAAACAAGCTTGTGGCAATCACGTACAAGGATGCCGGGAAGACCGTCATGGCCAGGAAGCGTGCGCTTGCCAACAACGCGGTCAGGCAGTTCGCTGACCTCAGGAACCAGGTGACCATGGCCAAGGGGTCAGTCGACCCACAGCAGGTCATCGCCACGCTGGAAGAAGCTGCCAGGAGCGGGGCCACATTCTCCGTTGCCAAGCAGACCGAAGTGCAGCAGCTCAAGGCATTCTGGGCATCAATTGGTGGATCGCCAGAAGAGATTGACAACATCATCGCTGCATCCAGGAGATCTGGATATAGGATTGGCATTGCACCAGCCGACAACATGATGCGCATCCCAACTAGGGTGGCGGTCAGGAACGCAGATGGAACAGCACAGACAATCACGGTGAGCAAGGCTGAGCCGTATGTCGACATCACGTCAGACTTTGTCGACGGCATGCCTAACTTCAACGGCAAGTACAACCGAGGGTTCTTTACTAGCAACCTTAGGAAGCTGTTCTCTCCAGTGATGCAGAGCCAGATCACATCGTCCGCCCGACAGCGGCTGATCGTGTCACTCGGTGCATACTTCACTCCAGACGAGATCACCCAGTTTGATAGCCTAATCAACGAGCAAGCAGCCTCCAAGCGTATCGGAGTCCGCGGTCTCGTCAACGCATTCGGCAACAAGTCGGACATCTACAACGCAATGGACACGGTTCTCAAGGATCGTGGGGTTGTCGGAGGACTTGAGTCAAGGCTTAAGGAAGCTACATCTGCTGGACTGCCAAAGCTTGACATCGACAACGCACTCCTTAAGGCGTATGCTGGAGAGATCGGAACCTCAGGCGTGACCCAGTGGATTACTGGGCAGGTCAAGGCAAACGGAATCCCAGGCGTAGGCATGAACAAGTTCGTCGCTCAGATGACAGAGAACTTCTACCCAACACTAAAGTACGCAGCCAACCCGTTCTTCTGGCTGCAAGAAATTGTTGAGTCTCCGTTCTTCAAGGAGGCACGAGGTATTAGGACTGACGAGGTTACCACGGCTCTTCGCAAGGCAGGTCTGGAGCCGCAGGATGTACGCATCATGCTTGGCGAGCGAGATTCTGCTATTGCACAGAACATGCACGAAGCATCCTTCGGTACAGCAGTAGCGTCACGAGGAGGCTTGCCAACAACACTCAAGCCTGGACTTGAGGAGCAAAGCATTGTTGGGGTTGTCACGTCCATCTACAGGCGCAAGCGAGGCGATGCAAGCCCTGTTGAGGTAGTTGCAAGCTACAAGGAATCACAGCGCGACATCATGGCTGCGTATGAGTACGCACAGCGATGGGCCAAGGACACAGCAAAGACAAGGCCAGCAGAGTACGCAGCTCTTGCCGACGAGTTCGGCACTAACGAGCTAGACATGTTTGCCGGTTGGCTCTCCAGGTACCGAAGGGCAGTAGACCTAGGGTGGGGAGACGACATCTTCGACTACGCACGACCAGCCAACTGGGGCTTCGCAGTAAGCCCGTCAGAAGTTGCCCTCGCTAGATCGCGGCAAGAGGTTGATGCGTTTGCTTCATACCTAGACGACAACGAGTCGATCGCATTCCTCCTTGCACACAAGCCATCAGACCTCACAAGGATCATGAAGCTCAAGGTCGTTGACGAAGCACGTCAGGGTGGGTATGATGTACAGCGCTTGGCAGCCCTTGTTGACGACGTTGAGGTTGCAGCACTGAAGCTGCGCCAGGCCGCACGAGGCGTGTCGCCCGAGAACTTCAAGACTCTCAAGGAATACAAGGCGCTTAGGTCATCTATCGCCGCAGTGAAGGAAGAGTCTGTCTACGGTCTTGGCTCACAGATCTTTAACTCCAAGACCAACGAGCTCATCCTCCGCAGGCTGTACGAGAAGGTTGGCGTTAGCAGCGCCACCGGCCCTGCGTTCGACGTGGTCGTCAAGGCGCTTGCCAACGGCAGAAGGTACGGAGCAAAGTTCAACAGCCTTGGAGCAGTTACGGGTGAGATCTTCGACCGCATTGCCGCCAACTCCACGTCGTTCCGTGGACTTACAGAGGCAGAGAAGATCACCAGGATTGACGCGATCATCAACAATGTCATGTCTGGCGACGGGCTTCTTGCACAGAGCGCAGAGCGAATCGGCAGGACACTTCACGACTCAGCGATCACACTGCTCAACGACCACGCCACAGAGGAGCTTGCATTCCAGGCAGCCAAGTTCAGGTATCAAGAGACTGCCCGTGCAATGGACAGGATCAACTACTTCAACCCTGACCGTAACGTCCTAGAGCGCACCATGAACCACCAGTTCCTAGGGCTGTACCCGCTTTCGTACATGTTCGGAAAGGTTCTCCCAGAGACATTCCGCTTCATGTTCTGGAAGCCGTTCGGTGCCCTTGCCCCAGGCGCAGGGTTCCAAGCCTACCGCAAGTTCATTGACTACCTATCGCAGAATGGGTTCATCCCTGACTTCGAGAAGAGGGGAACGGAGAGGCCAGACTACCTCTTCTTCCTCACGCAACTTATCCCTGGTACGCCAGAGGATATTACCGTAGGCCTTCCAGGGTGGATGCGCCGAGGTATGTCTACGATCTCCCGCCAGGGCTACGACCAGCTCACTGCAGACCAGATGGTCTCAGAGATTGGCAAGCCACTGGTTGACACTGGTGTCATCGGTGCAGGTAGGACAATTGTCAAGTCACTGCAGGAGATCACAGGAATGATTGGTGGGCCAGAAGAGTCCATCACTCAGGATATCCCAACGCTTAGATAAGCTGGAAGTGCCAGCTTAGTAGTAAAGGAGAGCCAAGCAATGGCAGAGCAGCAAGTCGCGGAAGTTCCGCAGACACAGTCGCCAGAGGTTGAGGCACAGGTTGCCGATACTCAGGCCACTGATCAGCAGGAAGACATCGCCACTTGGAAGCGTCGTCTTGCAGGAAAAGACCAGGCACTCACGGCTGCAAAGAAGCAGGCCGAGGAGTTCCAGTCGAAGTACGAGGAGCTCGCAAAGTGGAAGGCTGCCCAAGAGGAAGCCTCTCTTTCAGAGTTCGAGAAAGTGCAGCGCCGTGCCCAGGAACTCGAGCGTCAGCTTGAGGAGAGTCGCAAGGTCGCGGAGAATGAGAAGCTTCGGAGCAAATACCCGAAGTACTTTGAGTTCTCCGAGAAGACGCGGACTCTTGACGAGGAACAGCGAGCATTGGAGTTCGAAGCTCTGATGAAACAGTACACTGGTGGAGAAACCACCGAAGCTCCTAAGGATGCGAACAGCCCGAAGCGTTCAGTCCAAAAGGAAACCAAAATGAAGCCAGACCAGATTGTCGAGGCCCTCAAGGCTATGGGCAATCCGTGGCTGGAAAGTTAGTAAGGAGACCTTAAATGGCGACAATTACGTCACTTTCGGGTCCTGCTCTCAATCAGATTGGCACGTTTAACGGGACGGAAGCTAACGCTTACCAGAAGCTCGTTCAAGAACTTGTCTCTCAGCAGATTGCGACAGAGCTCCGAGATCGCATGGTGCACGTGTTCCCAGGCAATTATGTCCAGGGCACGTTCGTCAAGGGCACGGATCGTATTCGCTACGTCCGCTACCCAGATATTTCACACAGCCTCACCGAACTGAAGGAAGGCATTACGCCTGACCCAACCGTGAACCTTTCCGTTACGACGGAATACTTCTCGGTTAAGCAGTACGGTGCATACACGAGCCTGAGCGACATCGTTCAGCTTGACTCACCGCACGACCTGGTCGGCATTGCTGCCGAGCGCGTGTCGTTCGCTGCAGCCAAGTCCATGGACGAGATCGTTCGAGACGTAATGAACGCAGGCACGGCTCGCGTTTACTACGCACAGGCTCAGTCGACCTCCTCGAGCATCTCGACCCGAGCTGGTCTTGCTGCTGCTACCGTCAGCAACATTGCTGAGGGTGCTGCACGCCAGGACTACAAGCTCAATGGTCTTGAAGTCAAGAAGGCCGTCGCTCGGCTCAAGGCAGCAAACATTCCTCCGTTCCCGGATGGATTCTATCGCTGCATCATTCACCCAAATCAGCAATACGACCTGCTGACGGATACTTCGGGACACGGCTTCCTTGAGGCCACGAAGTACACCCAGCCGCTCGACATGCTGAACGGTGAGATCGGCGCCTACTCTGGCGTTCGCTTCCTCGTTGCCAATGGCGCGAAGACGTGGACCCAGGACGGCCAGACGATTTACTCCGCACTCTTCTTTGGTCCTGACGCATTCGTCGTCGGTGACTCACAGACGATGCAGACGTACTTCGTTGCCCCAGGTGGCGACCACACCGACCCGCTCAGCCAGCGCGCACTCATTGGTTATAAGCTCCGCTTCGGCGCTATGATCATGGGCGAGGCTGCTGTCAGCGAGTACAGCGGTCGAGACAAGGCTGCGGTTGTGACTACGTTTGCTCGTACCACAACCACGGCAACGATCACCACGGCTGGCCCTCACGGCTTGTTCGTTGGTGAGACGGTCAAGTTCCAGGACGTTGACGCCCTTGTGAACTTCAGCTCGGTTGGCGCCCTCACGGTTGCCACCGTTCCGTCGTCCACGACCTTTACGGTCACCGTGGCAAACTCCGGCACGACCTCGGCCACTGGCCTTGCTGGTCTTGTCGAGAACAAGGTTCCGCAGACCTCGCTCGGTCAGGTTCGTTACCTGCGCCTCGAGACCCGCGCAACCGCTCTGTAATAGAGTTCCCAAACCCCAGGGCTTCGGCCCTGGGGTTTGGGGTAAGGAGACATATGGCAGCTATCGACACGCTCATCACGAAGATCAGGCGGGATACCAGAGACACTGGTACGTCTGATGGGTATGACCGCGCATTCACCACACAAGAACTCACAGACCTTGTAGAGCTCGCGCTCTCCGAGGTATCCAGGGCATACCCACGAGAGCTCGTCACGGTAGTTGCCCTTCCAGATATTAAGTCCAGCATGCACGTCGCAACGGTTTCGATGCCGTCTGGCTTCGACACTATCTATCGAATCGACTGCCTCAAGAACGTGATCAAGACAAACCCTACCACCCAGTGGTACGAGGTAGTCGACACCATCCATCCCAGCATGGGAGATGGCCCTTACGGTGGGTGGGAGATCCAGGCTGGGTCTATCTACCTACAGCCATCACGATTCAACGCGCAGACATCTCACCTAAGAATCTTTGGCTACGGGAACTGGACTGTCGAAACCCTTGACGCTGACGCAGAGCAGGCTGTACGATACTTCGTTCAGTCCGAGTGCATGTTCAGGATGGTGACAGACAGGTCTATCTTCCAGCAGTGGCAGATCAACCCAGGCAATACAGACATCACGGTGCCTGCTATCAACCAAATGTACGGCATCTCTAGGCAGCGGTTTGACCGCCTTGTTGGGCGCATCCGCAAAGTGAAGAAGGTTGGCTGATGGATTTCACCAAGGCAGTAGAGCTTCTTGTTTCAGACAAGGTTAGCAAGGTCACGTTCAGGACACGAGGGCCAGCAACCGACGCTACCCTGCCCATCAACCGGGCGAAGCTGACGACTGCCACGGCCCACGGCCTCGCCGTAGGCGACATCGTTATTGTCGACTCTGTCTCCACAGGTACAGAGGATGTCGGCGGTAACGTAGGCTACGACGGAAGGGTTAAGGTTATTTCCATCCCAAGCAGCACCACGTTTACGTACGCAAGCACAGGTATTAGCGAGGCATCCACAGCAGTTACTGCTGGTGTCATCACAAGGCTAGCCCCAGTCAACCTTAACAACCTTGCAGACATCCGAGGCGGACCGAAGACGGTCACTGGGTATAAACTTGAGCAGGTAAACTACAACACGGCGAACGTGGAGGGGTACGTGGACAAGCGTGCCCTCAGGGACGGCCTTGACTACACCGAGCCGTACATCAGCGCACGCACAATCCAGATGAGCGTAAGCGTATACGGAGAGACGCTCGGAGACTTCTGGGATAAGATCGACGAACTGTCGAAGGCCCTCGCACCTAACGCAATCGGATACGAGCGAGACTACGGGGTTCGACCGCTGCGATTCTTCCAGCCAACCCGAGTCCTGTTCGATAGCTACCCCACTGGTATCGAGATGGAGATTGGCATCAGGCCAACCAGCCTCGTGCAATACGGGGTAAGCAGGTCGATGTCGACTGGCATTGAGATGAACGGATACGCCCAGCGCGTTGCCTGCAACATGATGATGCCAGACCCTAAGAAGTACAACTACAATGATCGATACACTGGTCAGTTCAACCGTGGGTCAATCCCATCATTTGCAAAGATCAGCGGCTCGGGATACGCAAGCGACACGAAGATCACTGTCAAGTGGTCGTCCGGTGGAAAGAGCAGCACGGTTGCCCTCATCGTAGGTCGTGGCCACTGGTCCATTGACCTGGATAGGATGAAGACGATGGGCCGAGTTCGTATCTTCCACCAAGAAACTACAGGTGACTTCCTCGTCTACCCAGGCACAACCACCTTGGACTCCGTCACTGCCGTGCTGTACGAGAACATCAACGCAGCTATCGGCGGGGCATCAGATCCTACTAGCGTGATTGTGTCGTTCAAGGAGGCTTGGCTTTGAGCCGAGGAGGGGTAAGTCACACCAGGGTACGCCTGTTCAAGCTGGCTGCAAACAGGGGCATTGGCGAAGAGGTAGATATAATCTACGACGCCAAGCATATTGGGTCTGCCGTGTTTGCCAACGACTCTGGCGGTGCCTACTGGACGCTGCCAATCAACCACCCATCAAACAAGCAGTGCATCCCTCTACTCCGACATTACAAGATCGAGCGGTTCAACCATGACACCGATACCTATAACCTGGTCGGTGCTGGTCTGCTCATGTCGGCGGACGTCACCAATGACGAGATCGTCTACAACGGGTCGGACTACATGTCCCTGCTTGACATGCACTACACTCCAGTGCTTGGCGCCAGCCAGTACGCTACCAGCCCACTCTCGTACCCAGCAGGGAGCACCAAGCCGATCATCGTTACTGGGTCAGCGCCACTGACGGCAACTAGGTCAGCAAGCGCAATCAGGACTACGACTGGCGGAACGAACCAGAGCAGCATTGCTGCTGACTGGAACTCAAACGATACAGAGCAGCACCTTCCGGTTGGCCACTGGGGCGTCATTCAGTCAGGATCTGCATACTATAAGTCACGGTCTGCCATCAAGTTTGACCTATCTGCATCGTCTGACTGGACAAATGCAACGACTATCACAAAGGCAGAGCTTAGGCTATACATGACTGGCGCTGGCACATCTCCGTCAGGCCACGTGGTTAAGAACGCAGGCTCATCCAGGACACTGAGAATCACTACACTTGCCTCAGACATCTGGTCAGATACAACGGCTGGATCAGAGGGCAGCTGGGCAAACGTCACACCAAGTTCGTCCGACCTATGGGGAGCTACGAATACAGACGAGGTGACTCGTGTGTTCTCTAACGGAACTCACACCAACGAGACCTTGATTGCTATTGACATTACATCCATTGCACAGAAGTGGAAAGCTGGCACGCTGACAAACCATGGTATTAGGCTAGCCACTGGTAAGGGCGCAGCGACAAGTACAACCTCAAGCAACGCGAGTTTTATTGACAGGGAGAACACACTTAACTGCGGTCTTGAGTTCTACTCTACCGCACACACCAAGGCTGCAGTTCGTCCACAGCTCTACATCGAGTTCCAGAAGATTACCAACTCTTCTAACGGCAACTACGACAGTGAGGGCATGTTCGCTGCCCAACAGGATGCAAAGGCCTATCTCGACAAGTCACGATGCCAGTCGCCTCTTGGCGACCTTGTTGCGAACTCGTCAACCAACGACGCTGGTAGGGGTCAGCCTGCTCTTCCGAGAACACCTCAGGCTGTGTACATTACGAGCAAGAGCAGGAAAGATGGAGCGGCCACAGACAACGACGTCAACCGCATAGACTGCACCTTCGACGAGGCCAACCAGAAGTACGTCATCAAGGGCTACCTGCAGTACGAGAGGGTGGACAATGCCGGATCTGCAGTTGACTTCACCCAGTTCTACGACTATGTCAACGGCAACCTGGCAATCGATCCAAACCTTGGAACTGCTGGTTCGCTGTCTTCAAGAATAAAATCGGCAGACATCATCATCGAGACCAGCCCTGGAGGGATTGCTTTCGCTGTCCGTGCATGGTCCCCAGCCTGGGGTGAGTGCTACGGTGCAAACGACGCTTACTCTGTTGAGATCCCATTCCACTTCGAAGTCTACAAGTCTGGTTCAATCACGGCAGACATCGACAAGTCATCGGCTTCAGCTCCTGCCATATCCTCCACAGACGTATGGACAGCCAACGTTGCAGGAATCAGCTACTTCCCTATGCCATCGACACCGATGTATAAGATCCCGATTCTTGCTGTTGATGGGCAGTCATATGAGTTCAGCGCCTACGCTGTTGTTAAGTTGAACAACACAGTCGGCACAGAGATCGTAAGCTCTTCTTCTGCTACGGCCCTGCAGTCATCGTCTCCTATGGCTCTTCGAAGCGAGACCATGCAGACTATCTTCTCTAGATTCTTGACCGATGCTGGTGGAGCATTCAACATCGCTAGCATTGACGGAGTTACAGTTGGCCGACTGAACTGGGCTACGATTGAGAACGTCGAGCCTGGTGCCGTGTGGCCAAGCAACACGATCAGGTACTTCACTTCAGGAGAGCAGATCACTACATTCCTGCGAAACATTTGCGAGAAGCAGATGAACGTGAATGACTCGGTAACGGTAGACGCTGTATCCCTGCCGGACAGGTCTCTCTTCAACTTCGTTGGCATCAGGCGTGCCAACGGTACGCCAGCGGACGGAAGCAAACTGTTCGTCCACCCAACGATGAACGCAGACGATGCCAACATCACTGCCCTCGTTGAGCTTAACTACCCTGGTGAGATCGGGAACTTCCGCTATGTGTACGACGGTCGAGTCCTGCGCAACAGCGTTCAGGTCATTGCGTCTACTCCGTTCCTTACAGGTACCTACACCAACATGGTAGGCGTACGACTACAGGGAGCAAGCAAGAACGACTCTGCGTCCATGAAAGAGTACGGCATGGCCCCACTGCTGTACGCGCAGTCAGGGTTCCTCGACTCCGCAGAGGCAGAGCTAGAGTCCCAGCGTACCCTCGAGCAGAGGCGAGACCTTAACGTGGCGTCGGCCATGACGGTCCAGCTTGAGCGTGACGCCATCAACCCATTCGCTGACATCTTCCTTGGCGATGCCATCAAGATCAACGTACGACGGGACGGCATTGCCCCATACGAGCCAGACAAGAACCCATACACCAACCTAGTATCTACAGTATTCGTCGTGTCAGGGATCATCTACAAGTATGCCCCTGACGGCTCAGAGGACGTGCAGTTCCAGCTCCTCAGCGGGAAGTACTTCGCTGCGGCAAGGAATGCCCTGTCAACCTTGAGCGGGGGTACCATGAACAGTACCCAGGCGAACATCATCCAGCCAGTAACCAACAGGGTTGGCTCGCTGAAGGTGTAGTCTTCACCTTGACAGGTGTGGATAAGTACTGTAGGTTAGGGGCGGTAGTCATGCCAAGTGGCTGGCACCGCAGTAGTGGGAGACAGACATGGCAAATGACGGAGCGATCGAGCAGATCGCAACGCTAAAGGACAAGGGGCTCTCCTTCGCAGAGATCGCGGAGCAACTTGGGATTACTAAGGACCAGGCGCAGAAGCTGCACAAGCGGTACGGCTCGCTGCTTCCAGAGATTCAGGCACAGACGAAGAACGTAGATGCCAAGCCAGTGGGTGACTATGCGGGATTCCGCCTAGCCTTCTACGACCTGGAGACCACGTACTCATCGTGGACTACGATCTTTTGCATGAGCGTGGCAGACGAGCATGGCAACGTGAAGACGCTATCGCTCGAGACACACAAGGGCAAGACATGGATGGACGACAGCAAGCTTGTTAAGGCGATTGCCGACGAGCTATCGCAGTACGACATCCTTGTAGGATGGAACTCCAAGATGTTTGACTTGCCAATCATCAACGCACGATTGCTTGAGACTGGCGGTCGACCAATGGGTACACAGATGCACATCGACCTTATGTGGTACGCAACAGGCAGGCACATGCGTGCTGGGCGAAGAAGCCTTGAGAACATCTCACGGTACTTCCGAACACCAAACAGCAAGACTCCGCTCGATGTCCGACTGTGGCAGGAGGCAGAGCGACGCCACACCAAGGAGGGCAAGCAGGCCTTCCGCACGATCGTCGAGCACTGCGAGGCTGACGTCCTCGTGCTGCGCGACGTGTTCGCAAAGATGAAGCCACTGATCAACAGCATCCACCGATGACCGAGAACATGGACCAGAGGATTGCTCGGACGGTGTGCGTCGATTACGACGACACCATCGCCGTGCATGTCTTCGGAACATGGGTTCCGGCCAACGGCGTGATCGAGCAGTTGACCAGGCTACGATACAACGGATACAGGATCATCATCCACTCATCGCGTGGGTGGGACAAGTTCCCTGACTGGCAAGAGCGCATCGGAGAGATGCGTGTTAAGCTTGACTCCTGGGGGGTACCGTACGACGAGATCCACTCAGGCCAGGGGAAGCCAGCTGCGGCAGCCTACGTCGATGACAAGGCGATTAGGTTTGATGACAACTGGAAGAGCATCGTTGATGCTATACTGGTATTGAAGCCCGAGTAGTCGGGCATTTCTCCCCAGGGAGGGCGCCCCTCCTCCCTGGGGGTCTAACATACGGGGCATGAGGGGCTATGACAGAGAAGCTTGTAGGGGCGCTTCTTGATCACGAGTTGGTCAAGAACCGCGAGCATCGACCGTCTGCTGCTAAGTGGAGAGGCTCCCTATTGGGGGGCTGCCTACGTCAGCAGTGGTATTACGCGCACGGAGAAGAGCCGTCTGACCCGCGTGGGGATGACGTGCTTAGGATCTTTGAGCGTGGGCACATCATCGGGGACGCACTCAACTCACGCCTTCGGAACTCTGAGTTCCTGAAGTCGTACGAAGAGGAAGTCCCTGTCGAGATTCCAGAGCTCGACTTCGCAGGCAACTGCGACGCAGTCGTCCAATGGGTGGACGATACTCGGGAGGTGTGGGAGTACAAGTCCGTCAAGGCGTATGCCTGGAAGTACCTCCCCAAGCCTGAGCATCAGGTGCAAGCCGCCATATACGCAGAGGCAATCAGCCGCATGCGTGGCCAGCAGCACGGTGCCAGGCTTGTTTACATTCGTGCCGACGACTTGGAAACCGTGGAGTATATGGTAGACTCTTCATGGCGGGACAGGGCTCTTAGGATTCTGGAGATACTGAACACAAGGTTCAAGGACCAGATTCCATGGGCACTGCCAGCTGAGAAGTATCTCTCCAAGAAAACTGGGGAGTGGAAGTTTCCGTGCGGGTACTGTGAATTCCGCACCAAGTGTAGGGGGTAACATGGCCGAGAAGAAACTCGCAGCCAAGCTAGCCGAGATCATGAAAGAGGTCGGCTACATCCAGAAGGGCGGTACGAATTCTGCCCAGGGGTACAAGTACGTGATGGCGTCGCAGGTTGCTGATGCCATCCGGGAAAAGCTTGCGGACAAGAACATCATCCTCGTCCCAGTCGGGGCGCAGGTGATTGAGACTGGACGCACGCCGAGTGAGAAGCAGTCGCTGCTCACTCTCAAGTACACGTGGCGCTTCATCGACGGTGACAGCGGCGAGACGATTGACTTCGAGTCTGTCGGATCTGGCGCTGACTCTGGCGACAAGGCTCCGTACAAGGCAGCTACGGGGGCGTTGAAGTACGCGCTCCTCACTGCGTTCCTCATCCCGACAGGTGATGATCCAGAGAACGACAGTGTGGTGGCATCTGCTGCCAAGGAAATCTTCGGTGACATGGTGAAGCCAGTTGCCGACAAGAAGCCAGCGTCTAAGAAGGCGACTGGTCAGTGGGAAGGGGTTGAGTTCTAATGGCAATCGATCGAGTTGACCTCTGGCTTACCGACAAGGTGAGCCCAGTCAAGGAGAAGACCAAGGCAGGCAAGGATGTCTGGAAGTTCTTCGGTCAGATGCAGTCGTTCGCATACGACTACTGGGCTGGAGCACCGAAGGACCAGCGTGGCGGTGCCGCACCAGAGCGGTACGAGCGCGTGACTCTCTACGTCATGGACGAGCAGCAGGCTGCACATGTCCAGAAGATCTACGATTCAGTGGTGAATCGGGATGGCAATGACCCTCGTCAGCACATTCATGTCATCGGCTCGCTCAGTGAGCAGACAGACAAGGAAGGCAACAAGAAGGGCTACATCCTTCTTGTCAACGAGGCGAGCCCTCTGATCTGGGGAGCGCTACGTGCACGATCCTGACATCCAAGTCAGGCCAGAGGATGAGATGCCTGTAGTCATCGATGGCTACGACTTTGCCTGCATCGGTTTCGGCAGGCAGCTCACCGACTCTGGGGTTGTGCGCAACGTTGCCCTGTACAGCAAGGCGATCATCCTTGAGTCTTTGATTCGTGAGTCTCTTAACTTCATCAGCGCACATACTGGCGAGGTGTCTGGCTCTGCAGTGGCTGCCGCAACAGAGGCTGCCTATGAAGAGTACGATGCCCTACTCAAGAAGTGGGAAGGTCCAGGGATGCCAGTATTTGTAGATGACACGGAGGTAGAAGATGACGGACAGGTCGACGATGGGGCGGAGGAACCGCTCGAGGGGTAACGCCTTCGAGAGGGAGACCGCCAAGAAACATGGTGGTCGCAGGACAGGAATGTTCGGCGGACCAGACGACGTAACGGTAGAGGACAGGTACAAGATCCAGACCAAGGTCGGCAAGATGTTCAGCGAAAAGTTTTGGCGCTGGCTCAAGGCGATGAAGGTCAACGCTGATCAGATTGCCTATCTGGTTATCGGGGATGCACCAGGGCCGGGGACACCACGCCGAACTGTGGTGATAATGGATGAGCGAGATTGGCTCTCGCTAAAGGAGCAACTAGATGGCAGTACCGAAAGCAGCGAAGAAGCCACGAGAGGTGTCTCTGACGACAGCTCAGTGGGCAAGAACGTTCAACGTAGTAGTCGCAACGTTCATCAACGAGTACGCAAACTTCAAGACCGAAGACGGCGAACCGCGGATCAACGTTCCAGTGGATCAGATCGTAGCGCTAGCCGCAGGGGTAGCACTAAAGATCGTAGAGGTATCTGATGGCGACAACGCCTGAACAGAAGGAGTCGTATGAGGGTCAGGGTTTCCGAGTTCGTGCAGCTGCTGCGATCAGCGCTGTCACGCAACACCCACGACTACGGGATACGGCTTTACCAGCGTGGGGGGTCGGGCTCGTCGTGCTTGGTACGACGCTCAACATCCTCCTTGCGCTGGGATGTGGTATACTCGCCTTCACCATGTTGGATAGGCGGCGATGACGATCGGGCTGGACTGTCCTCGGTGCGGTAAGCCGAACATCCGACCCGATCGACGTGGCCCAAAGCCAGTCGCTGAGGGCAACGTGGTTCGGATTTATCTGTGCCAGGACTGCCAGTTGCAGTTCATGGTCAACAGCAGGGTTGTCACCGAAGAGGTGGCACTAGAGCTAGAGGAGTTGCTACATGGGGAAACGAGCAGTACCTAGGCAGTTCTCGGATTACTTCAGGTCTCTGTACGCAGAGGCGCATAGCATCATGGTGCAGCGCCAGGAAGGGTACGGACCTGGTAATATCGAGGCACTTGGACCGTACGGGGTGATGTCGAGGCTGTCTTCGGACAAGTGTTCGCGCATCCTGAACGAGATGAATGGCCGCATCATTGGCGGCAAGGCAGCAGTGGACCATGACTGGTTCACAGAAGGGGTAAGGGACGCACTGATGGATATTGCAAACTACTCAATGATCATGATTGCCCTCGGGGAGGAGCAGTGGAGCAAGGTCTCACGGACAGAGAGCGAGATCTCTGGGCTGGTCGACACAGCAGAGAATCATGACGAGACCAGTGGGTACGTCGAGACGATTGAGGAAGAAGACCTCACATGATTCCTGACTTCGTAACCATCAAGCTTACCAAGGGTGCGAAGTTGAGAGCGGAATGCATCCTGATCTATGGAGCAGACGGCTGGAAAGCTAGGGCGTTTTACTACGACAACCCTAAGTCTATGCAGTCCATAGGATCAGGTACAGAAGTACTAGACCAGGCATCGGCAACAAAGAAACTTGGGGAACTATCACAGAATTGGAGAAGAGATGAAGGCAAAAAGTTTTAAGATGACGTTCCCTGATAACACGCCTGGCTGGTACCGTGGCGTGTGGGAGGGGATGATCCCTCGCATTAAGGAGTATGAGAAGTATGCAAAGGTCAGGATCACAGAGGTCCACGTTCACTGGCACGAAGACATCCGACGGACGTCGTGCTCACTTGGTGAGGAGTACAAGGGAAAGATCACCCTGTGCACGACGCCAACCGATGAAGACACAATCATCCATGAGGTTGCACACGTTGCAGTCGAAGGTCAGCACAACACCAAGTGGGCAGCACTCTTCGTCGACATGGCACGTCACTTCCTCCCGAAGCATCGGGCAATCGTCGCAATCTACGACGCTTGGAAGTCGTACAAGTCGATAGCTAAGGTGTGCCCCAACCCAATGGAGTACGTGTGAGCAAGGCAGAGAAGGAGATCCTTCGCCTGTTTATCGAAGACGCCAAGAAGAAGGGCATGTCGCTCAGGGCGTATTGCCGGGAGGTGGGCATCGACTACTACCATCTCACAGGATTCCCTGAACCTAACAAGCCATTGTCGCTTGACCAAATGGAGGGGCAGAGAGATGAGAGAAGTAAGCACCGAGGAGATTAGGCAGGCGTACCACGACTCGCTCGGCAAGAGGCGGTATACTATTAGGTCTAGGAGTGACCTAGGAAAGCTTGAGATGGCAGCGCTTGGCAAGGCGCTGGAGATGGGGCACATGGCAAGCGTCCACGTGGACAACACGAGGAGCAGCTTCCTTGCTTGCACGGAATGTGATATGATGGGGTCCGTCACAATTGACGAAGGCATATCAGGAAGTATATTGGAGGTGGAGTGTGGCACGAAGATCAGCTTCTCAGATCCTGAGCGCGCTTGGGACCAAGCGGAAGACCCGTACAAATACCAAGTCGAAGCTCGCGTATTCGACGAAGAGTTGCCCGACCAATAAGAAGCATGGCTTCTTGTATCGAGGTGAACGGTTCTGGGTGTGCTTGCATCAGGATCACTATTATCCTGGTCGCAGATACACATGGGAGGTGGCATGACACCGCCGCAAAGTAGAGCAGCAGAGCGTGCGCTTCTCGGCGCATGCATCATTGACGGCGAGGCTGCGCGCAATGTTGTCGACAGGGTTGCAGAGGACGACTTCGCTGACCGAGAGTGTCGTGTTGTCTACTCTGCAATCAGGGAACTGGTACGCAAGGGTGCCGCCATTGACGTGGTCACCATCTCTGACCAGTTGGACGGACGGATCGACGAGGCGGGTGGGTATACCAGCCTGTGCGACCTGGTATCCGACACCCCGAGCAGCCTGAACTATGAGTCCTATCTGGACATCATCCTAGCTAATGCCACCTACCGTGCCCTACAGCAGGCAGCAGCGGGTATTAGCTCCCTCGTAGGAGGGTCTAGGAGCCCCCAGGAGGCGCTGTCTGAGGCTGAGCGCCTGATTATGTCAATCGGCAAATCGCGTGCCTCTGGGCGCTTTTCCGACATGGAAGAGGTGATGGCCGAGACACTGAGCAGGCTTCAGGTTATGCAGGCTGGTGGCTCGAGCGGCGTACCGTCCGGCATTGCGTCCATCGACAGCATCGTTGGTGGCTGGCAGAAGGGTAACCTCATCATCGTCGCTGCCCGACCTAGCGTAGGTAAGACAGCACTGGCTACTGCAATGGCAGCCAACGCTGCGCTGCACCACAACAAGTCCGTTGCCATCTTCAGCATGGAGATGAGCAGGGAAGAGATAGGCAGCCGCCTGCTGTCATCACTGTCTGGTGTGTCACTGCATGACATCCGACATGGGTTGCTAGACATGAGCTCGCTCGCCCAAGTTGTTGACACTGCGAAGTCAATCAAGAACAGCAGGCTGCGTGTTGAGGACTCGTCGATCAACAGCCCAGGTGAGATGCGATCCAAGTGCCGACGACTTGCGCAAGAGCATGGTCTCGACATGATCATCGTTGACTACCTGCAACTGATGGCACCAGACAAACACACCAAGGATGGCAACCGAGTGTACGACGTAGCCGACATCAGCCGAGGGCTGAAAGCACTAGCACGTGAGCTCGACATCCCTGTGGTAGCATTGTCTCAGCTGAGCCGATCGTCAGAGTATCGGGAGAACAACGAGCCCAAGCTCTCTGACCTTCGTGACAGTGGTGCAATTGAGCAGGACGCTGACGTGGTGCTCATGATGTGGCGCAGCAATGATGTGTCACTCGACGTGAGTACCGAGCCAGTGCACTGCAAGATTGCGAAGCATCGTAATGGTCCGACGGGTAGGGCAGAGCTTCTGTTCCACCGACCGACGGCCACATTTAAGGGGGCATGATGTCAGACGAAGTGATGATGAGCTTGACAGTAGAGTACGACTGCGAGTGCGAGGCTGATGCATGTGAGCATGCGATCACTGCACTGCGCAATGGGATGCAGAAGGCGTACGACAAGGGCGTAGAGGATGGCATCCGCAAGGCTATGGCCGAGGTACGCAACGGTCTTAAGCAGGCGATGCGACCAGACCGTGGCATGCCAACCACGAAGAAACCGAAGAAGGAATTCACGAACTGATGACAGCCATCGTCATGGCGCTGGCATTCTTGACCGCCCCCGCCGCAGACGATAGGGGCGACGCCACCTGGTATGGGGCGGGTGGCAGCTGTGTCGATGGGTTCCTGCGCACGTGCAGCCCGTACCTCAGCGGAGAGCGCCACAACTACGCAGCTGTGGGTAGCTGGCGCTGGGGCAAGAAGCCATACCACGTGTGGGTATGCGCAGTGAAGACAGGCAAGTGTGTTGGTGCTATCGTCCGGGACTTCTGCCTTGCGTGCAAGAACAAGCATGGCGTCATCGACCTATCGCCAAAGCTCTTTAGACAACTGGCCCCCCTGGGTCATGGGAGGATTAAGGTCACCGTCAAGAGGATCGTCCCAGTTACCAAGCCACCCCCGTCGCAGGCAAGGGGCGGCGCCTCCCGCGATTACGCCATTGCCCACTAGCAAAAAAATAGCCAAGCGGTATCAACCGCTTGGCTATTTTATTAGATCTTGTATCCGTACTTGTTTCGATAGTCTGCAATAGTTGAGTCAACTAGCTTAAGCGCTGACTCTCTGAAGTACTGGGTCAACACCCATGAAGACATGCTGATCTCCCAGCATAGGGGACAGTATGCTCCTTCTGGTGCACCATAGAAACCAGACCAATGAATGATAGCCTGGTCCTTGTCGCACCTATCGCAGCTAATTGGATTCGCAGTCATGTCCATATTCATACTCCTCTGCATCCTTGTCATTGCTTAGGTCAAACTTTCTACCGCACTCAATGCACCGAGTGTCGATACCAAGGATAGTGTTAGCTACCTTGATACCGGCTGTATTGGTGAGGCATGCAGACGCAGCGTCTCTTACTGCTTGTGCATACTCAATCTTTGGTGCGACATCTCCAGGGTAGTACTCGCTGAAGTCGAAGTCTTCGACATCATCGGTTGACAGCCCACAGATCTGCTCGAACCTACGGTTGACATACATTAGGAACTTCTCGTATGTAAGGTGAATCTCCTCGCTACGTGAGGTCTCTTGTGTCTGCTCCATGTTCAGCCTCCTTCAATCGCTTGCGCTCGTACTCGATGAGTGGCAGCACTTCATCGTTGACGAGCTCGTCAATCTGCTTACCATAGTCTTGAACCACATATCCCCATACAGATTCAATGTGCTTCTCGTCTAGGTTGCCACATGATTCACATGTCTTCTTGGTGAAGACACGCCATCCGACAACACTGCCACGGAGCACAGCATCAAACTCCTTGACCATACCGTCAAGCATATCTTTGAGTGTGTCCTGGTTGTCTGGCCATGAGAAGCCTTCATCCTCTGTCAATGCAACGAAACCACATTGACCGCTGTCCCATGGGTCACCGAACGGTGTTGTCTTAACGCTCATGCCACTGTGTACAAACAGATACAGAGGTAGGTAGCACTTGGCTTTCGCAAGCAAAGCATCTACTGTTTCCGTATCTGCTGGGTCAATGACGACATCGACTGGAATGTATCGCTGCGTCCCCGCCGTGGCGTAGATCTTGAACGATCGCATGTCTGCCCAGTCGCTTGCGTCATACTCTGTATCGTGGACAATCTCATATCCGAATCCGTCTTCGAATAGTTCACCTCTGATTGACCGCCAGTCTGTCATTATCTTCCTCCTTTCTTGCTTCGTACTCGAACTCGTCGTAATAATGTTTTGCAATACTATTCCAATCAATCATCTTCAAGTAAGAGATGATAGCATCTGCCTTTGGACCTGACTCGTCATCGCTAAACCACACATCGACAAACAGTTGCTCTAATGTTTCTCCTATGCGGTCAATTGTTTCCCATTGTGCAAGTTCTTCTTCCATGCAGCTATCATATACTTGCTTGCTCTGCTCCCATGCTGTGGCTTCGACCCCCTCTTCGTTACTAATCCACAAGTTAGCGTTCCATGTCTCGTAGTTAGTCCATCCATTGTACTCACTGCACATGTTAATCCTCCTCGTATAGATGCTGATGCTTTGGCCAGCACTCTGAGCAGTATGAGTGGTATGGATTAGGTTCCACTCCACCTTCCCAGTCACCTGACCTCTTGCCACATACCTCGCAGTCGAATGCATCAAAGTGTGTCACTGTGATACCGATTGCTGATGTGTGCTCGATGAACTCGTCCATGTCTAACATGCTACCTCCTTGGGGTGAGTGGGGCAGGCTGTCCCGAACCTGCCCCACTCTGTATTACTTGACGCCGCGCTTGGCAAGCTCTGCCTTGTCCTTAAGCGGCGTTACTACACGGATAACAACCTCAAACTTTGGACGATCATAGATGTCCTGGAAGTCATATCGACCAACGCTATTGCATGGGTCGCTATACTGCCATGTCTGATCTTCGAATCCATTGAACTCAGCGTAGATACCACGCTGCTTGTGATAGTTAGTCACATCAATGCTCTCAAGACCAGCATCAAGATTAGATGCTGCTGCCAGAGACTTCATGAGACTGTTCTTGCCGTGATCATAGTTAACCTTGGCAAGCTTGCGCCCAATCTCTGGGATAGCGTTGACGAACACTTCACGGAATGCATCAAAGTCTGCAATCTCAAGCGAGACCTGAGCCTCGTAGTCCTTGACATCACGCAACTTTGGAACACCAGTCTTGAACACCTTGCTTGTTGACTTGTTCTTTCGCTTAAGCATTATCTTTTTCCTTCCTTTCTACTATATATGAACCATCGGTATAGTTCCACCTGATGTGGAAGTTATCGTCCCAACCGATGATCTCGTTATAAGCACCATCCATAGATGTGAGTCTGTCAATGATAGTCAATAGACCCCTAACATTATCACCTTCTAGATCTGTGATGCTATCACCATCGATGATCTCCATAGACCGCTTAGCAATGTATGCTTGCAGCCTGATGAGACGCTGCTGTAGCACGGTGTGCTGCCGCAATGTCTCTGGATTGAAGCCAACAAGGTCATCAATCTCAGATTGGATCTCATCGATTAGATTACTTGCAGAATCTGCGTTGTTTCTTGCGCTTGATGCATTACCTTCTGCATCATCTGCGAAAGAACCAGCACTGTCTGCATACTCTCTTGCTCGTTCCAGTTTATCCTTGATATCCTGGGTTGTGATACCCATTATCCTACCTCCTCTACATCTTGCAGCCCCGTCGCTGCCGCTGCTTCGGTGCAGCATGCATAGCGACAGACCTTGAATGAACTGGCATCACCTTGCACCGCCAACTTGCCAGTTTCGTTAGCGATATCATCTGCGCTGCCTTCGAATGAGAACGATGCAGTACCAACGATCTGCTCTACTTTTTCGTAGTTATAGACCGTGATGTGTACCGTGTGACTCTTTCGTCCGCAGGATTTACTACTTGTCAATCGCATTGATTCTCCTTTCTATTAGAAGCAACAGCTGCTCTACGCTGTCAACTGTGCGGCGGCCCTTGTCAAAGTCCCATACAGAGAAGGTGTCTATCACCTTGTCTTTGTATACGATATCGACAAACGCACCACCGTGATACACATACTTGCGGTTCTCATCATCAAGATCATTGATGACTAGCTGCCAGTACATGTTCAGCTTTTGCGTATCACCTAACACCATGTGCACCTCCTTGCTATACCCCCCGCCGCACGCAGGGACTGCTACGCCCAGCCCACCGTGGACTGGGTCACATTTACTCGCCGTGCTCAGGCTTCTCCCATTGGAAGGACTCATCGAACTGCGTTGCTGACCTAATGCTGAAGTGATTATTCTCTCCGAGAATAATGTGGTCCAGCATTGTAAGGTCAAAGACATGCGCTGCCTTGAGTACCTCCTTAGTAAGAGCAAGGTCGGCGTCTGACGCAGTAACATCCAAGCTTGGATGGTTGTGCGCCAATGCAAACCCGACTGCATTCAGATGTACCAACGGGTGGAAGATCTCATTGATGCGCACGCTGGTACCAGTAGCGGTGCCCTCGTACAGCTTGTCAATACCAATCACCCCGTTCTGTCCATTGAATGCAATGACGAACAGTGACTCTCTGGTTTGTGTGCCAGCGAATCCTCTGAACATCTCTGCTAGTTCCGACGGTGATGTTACTCGTGCTGGTTCCCCGTCGATGTTAGTGCGAACGATATCGATAATGTAGTTACGATAGCTACTCATTGCGTACCCCTTTCTGCCCTGCCGACATTGCTGCCGGCAGGGCTATATGATTACCAGACTTGGCATCCTTCTAGATCCTTGGCAATGCCAAGGTATACGATGAACTCCTTGAGCAGGTTGACCTGCCCTTCTGCTGCTTCGGTAACTGTTGCTGTCTTCTTGACCCACTCACCATTGTCATCAAATGTTCTGTATTGAAGGTACGTTGGGTCTTCTGCAATCTGATACTGCACATTTTGCAACGCCAACTCCATTGCCTTGTCTTCATCGAAGATATCGATAAGCAACTGGCAGTCTGTTGGACTGATAAGCTTGCCATCATTCCAAGATAGCGCTTCCATAATGTTACTGAACTGCTGGTCGTGCTTCTCGTTGTACTTACTTGCCGTATACATATCAACCAATGCCCTGCGGATATGACCCATACCCCAGATGTTGGCTCGGAAGTACGGGTTAGGGTCACCATTGAACTCCCCCGTCTCCTTGTCAAACATATATGTATAGCCATACTCCTTGGCAAATGCCTCTGATCTAGCCGAGTCTGCTCCGACTGTGCTGATGTCATACCCCATGTTACACCTCCTTATCGTAGTACTCTTGGTTGAGTACTGCTAACTCTATCTTTACCGCCATGTCCTTGAGTTGGTTCATCTTATCCCATTCAAGCAAGCGCATGCTGGCCCATTGCACGCTGCCACCCGAAGCGATGACGCTGCGGTGCTGTGCGCACACTGGCCGCTTGTTCTTAGTGAATGACATAGAACCCTCGGACTTGCATAGCTTGCCATTGCGTAAGACTTGACATCTCTGGAACATGTTACCTCCTAGAATGGTAGGTCAACTGCGACTGCATAGCGGTGGATGGTAGGCATTGCTTCGAGCAAGCCCTCCATTTCCAACACCGTGTAGAAGCCTGACTTGTCACCATATACCCCGGCTAGCGGACCACATAGTGCTACATACCCATCTTCCTCGTCGATGCGAGTGATGTAGTACTGCTGTAACTGGCTGTCATAGCCGTACTGATATGCTGATCCATTGTGTACGATTGTGTGCTGCGACATGTTATTCACCCCCTTTCTACAGTATTGTTACTACATAGGCTACGACATAGCCGAATAGCCAGCCGCCTATGAAGTCAAGCGTGATAATGATTGCCTTGTTCATTACATACTCCTTACTAGACCATAGGTCCACAATGCCATGATTGTTACAAGCAGCCAGAATACCTCAATCATTTGGGCCGCCGCTGTTCAAGACTGTTATTGCCCGTGATATGCCGTCCACTACATCATACCACTGTGCATATACTGACCTATCCGCATAGCAGTCTGGGCAGTCTAGCCTACTGTCATCGCAGAAAGGCTTGTTCATATCTAGCTGCTCGTGTGCAGCTTGGTTTAGCCTGAGTAAGAACTCCTTGTTCACCGTGAGACTGACTACACCACGGTCAACCTTTGTTGCTTCGATTAACACTGGCTTATCAACCACGATTGTTACTCCTTTGCTACACTATCCCGACTAAGGCGGGAACCTCTACGCCCAGCCCACCGCGGACTGCCGCACAATAGCAGCAAGCGTGAGGGGTATTACCGCAGCACGCTGCTGTTACCCACTTGCTTACCACCAATGTTGATAACCCTGCTACCCTTGCATCCCCGTATACTGATTGCAAATCCATATCAACCCCCGTCGCATGCTTGCAAGCCCGTTGGGAAAAAGAGGAGCTGGACAGGGATTGCTCCCTGCCCAGCCCGTTGTAGGTCGCTTCGGGGTGTCTTATCAGGCGCTAGCCTGAGTGCCCTTGTTGGGCTTTGCCTCAACGAAGAAAGTCTTGGACTCCTCTGTCGAGAGTTGTACCGAGACTGTCTCGTTGCCATCGGTGATGAACATACCAGTGAAGCGGTATGTCATTCGCCCGTCCTCGTCCTTGGTGGTAGCGATGCTGCCGAAGGCAGACACCGTGTCCCACGCAAGGGCACGCTTGACGGCTTCCTTGGCAAGGCTGCCACGGAAGACCACTGATGGGTAGTTGACACCCTGAACTCGCTTGCCGTCCTCATCTACACGATGGAACTGATTCGGAGACTCGACTGTGGCGAGGATGTCAACTGGGACACCAGCCTCGTCAAGATCCTTGCCGATATAGCGGAAGCCTGCCTTCTGCTTGTCGGCATTCATCCGTGAATCGGACGGCTTGTCCGTAGCCCGACCTTGGAGTCGGACATTGGAGAGCAGGAACCAGCAGCCGCTTGGGAGCGCTGCCAGAGCCTGAACGATGACGGAGGGAGCAATGGCTACCTCCAACTGCTTACGGGACATATGATCCTCCTTTACCTGCTAGCCCCGAAGCGACCTACGCCTAGCCCACCGAGGACTAGGACAAGAGATAGCCGCACGGGTGCGCAGGGCTACGCCCAGCCCACCGAGGGCTATCTCGGAGAGCCACCGATTGCCATCGGCAAGGGGCTCTCCCTAGCGGGCTTTACTGCGGTAGCCCGCTAGTTTGGGGTTACCTAGCCGCTCCTGGACAGGGGTACCCATGTGAAAATTTACAGGGGGGTATGTAAAAAATAACAGAAAAGGCCCTTTTTGATGCATATATAGTGAAGCCGTTTTCTTAGGACAGGAATAACCTAAGAACAGAGGCTGATAGAAATAAAGCCTTAAGGAGAAGTCTGCCCATGCCAATGGTCGAAGGAAAGAAGTTCCCGTACACGAAGAAGGGGATCGCCGCTGCCAAGAAGGCCCAGAAGAAGCACGAGAAGTCTGAGGGCAAGAAGGAGCGCGAGATGGAGTACGGCAAGAAGAAGGGAAAGAAGAAGTAACATGCCCCTACCAAAGCTACCAAAGTCCAGCATCACTGGGCCGCTCTTTACCCGCGGCGGTGCCGGGATTGGCGGACCACTCCTACCTGAGCTTGAGCTACCTATTCCTCCAGACGGATCAGTAGTTCAAAACCCAGCCCAGATTACTCGCCAAGTGGCACAGTCAGCAGGGCGAGCAGCTGCACGCTCTGGTGGGTTCGGCCCACGCAGCCGAGCTGCCTACCGACAGTACAACGACCCAAGCATCAACCCACCGTCCCAGGCTCCTGGAGCACCTATCTCCAACCGACCAATTGTTCCTATTGAGGACGGGCGTGGCGGTGGTGGCGGATTCCAAGGTGTTAACAGGCCAGGCCGACCAGTAGATCGAGGCGTCCCATCAAAGGGAGTAGCCATGCCAGGACCTTCACTCGGCACGAGACAAGCTGAGTTCGGATCGTTGCCGTCAGCATCTATGGCTTCATCTGCTGGAACAGGGATGCGCGCAACGTCAATGCGATCTTCTTCAGGTGTGGCCACACGCGGGGCTAGCGTAGCTAAGCCGACCGTGGCTGTCGCCAAGACGGCAGTTGCCGTCAAGCCAGCTGCAGCACCGAAGGCCACGTCAGCAGTCGTGACTGGCAAGAAAGTGGTAAAGAAGAAGCCTATCATCTCGATGGCGTAAATGGCCAGCTGGTCATCTAATCCAGATCAGGAGCTTTTCTATATCACCTATGAGGTGGTAGACCAGCCATCCGGGCGTGTCCCGTCGATGGCGATGAACTTCTCCTACTCTGACGATCCATACTGGACTGGCAAGAGATCATCAACTACCAAGGCAGAGATTGCCGCTGGGAACAGGACAAGCACCCTACGCACCGCACTTACTCAGTATGGCATAACATATGAGGTAGGCAAGGTCTATAGCACCAGCGGTACTGCTCCATACATTCGCATCACGAACATTGAGAACCTGGGGCCAGCCAAGAGTGTGCCACTCGAGAAGTGGCAGCAGATCTCACAGACAGAGCGCTGGTCCGTAGAGTACCTGACGGAAGGACTACCAACCGCAGTGACCACCGAAAATACACAAAAAATTTCCGAACCTCAGACTGGGCGAGTTGAGGCTGCTATTGCAGTGTCCTCGGTGGATCGGTTTGGAAAAGTAAAGGGCGGAACTGGGTACGCAACGGAACTTGCCCTTATCGAAGGAATCCCGGTCTACATTTTCGATCAAGACACAATGACATGGCTGACAGCAAGTTCACCTCAGTCATCAAAAAGCGGATGGACAAAAGTAGATGCTCCCCCGTCGACTTTTAAATCAATTGCTGGCATTGGTGCCACTGGGGCAAGGGAGCCACTTACCGAGCAGGGTAAAAAGGCAATCAGGGATTACGTATCAACGCTTTCTACCGACACCGTAATTCACAGCGGCGGAGCAATTGGGGCCGACAGCACGTTCGAGTCCGCGCATGCGGCAAGAGGCGGGAAGGTTGTTGCTCACTCATTCGAGGGCCACGAGACATCATCAAAAAACACACT
>JACCDW011174844.1_pt1 | contig 31888 bp, 20 predicted proteins | sample 7449781 | NCBI WGS metagenome assembly JACCDW01 (sample SAMN15323449, study PRJNA562643) | freshwater metagenome | isolation source: river surface water | place: USA:Blue River Watershed | collected 2017-08-18
ACGGCTGTACCAGTTTTTAATGGGCTAGTAATTCCGTAATCCGATAAGTCATAAACTTTGTATTGTTTTTTCTTTTCTACAACTTCCCAGGTACCGTTTTCGTTTTGGTCTACCCATATTCTAGATCCGTTAGCCAACAATGCTGTATTTTTATAATCTAAATCTTGATATGTTTGAACTCTTGCTTCTGTGAATACACCTATAACAGCAGATGTGCTATCTTCTATGGCAGGGACATCTGAGCTTGTACTAGTTACTATAAATGTTGTTGTTCCAACATCTGTAATTTTATAAAATCCGGTTAGTCCAAATACCTGTGTTATACCTACAATGTCTCCTACAGAAAAATTATGTATTCTGTTAGTTGTTACTGTTACATTGTCACCGTCTTTAATTACACCAACTACTCTTACAGACAATGCTTCATTATATCTTAAAACTGTCCATGTATATTTGTCAAATGTAATCCAGAAATGATCATTTTCGTTTACAGCAGAAATGTCGATGTTTAGAATGTCATCTCTAGATTTTAAAGAAAATGCAACATCATCAAGATAAACATATCCTGCTGATCTTGTAGGAGCATCAAATGTTTTTTCTAAATTAACATTAGTAGTAAACACCGAAGGTCTAATTGTAAAGTGTGCGGCATCTATTCTTAAATTTTGATCTGTTATAATAGAAGATTGAGATTCTACTATAATAACAGGCTGTGGATTTATAACTAAAGAATCTTTAGTTATTTCAAATTCTATTTCTCTTAATTGATCGGTTCCACCTAGGTCACCGAGTTTAAATGCCCATTCTTCATTCAAAACTACACTGTCATCTTTGGTTCTACTTAATTTGTCAAAAACTTTAACAATAGCATTTCCAGAACCTTTCTCTCGAATAAATCCCTGATACAATCTGAACTGACTTATTTCATCTTCGGCTAGAGCTTGTAAATATTCTCTTGGTTGATATCCAATGGCATGCCTTGCTAGGTCTCGTTGGCTTGACCCAACTCCGTCTGCTTCAACTTCGTAGTAATCAGAAAATTGATTAATTCTATAATCAAAGTTTGCTACTAATCCCTTGGTTGGAGTATTGTCTAATTTAGACCAATAGTTGTCGTTGAATTCTTCGGCACCTAATTGATTTTTGTTGCTTGTCCAGTAATAAGATTTGTAAGCAACAATATCTCCTAATCGATAATCAGTAAATGGTTGCCATGTTTGTATGTTAACAGCATCAAACAAGAATCCTGGACTGGTATAATCACCGTCCCAATCAACTGTGCGGAATCCTCGTGCCTTAATTCTTTCTTGACGATAGCCTGTTGGCTTGTCGTATAGAACATCGTTGAACACTGTTCTATCGTTAAACACAACAACGTGTTCCTTAAGAACAAAGTTAGCCCTTAAGAAATAGATACCAGAATTAGTATTAGTAATAGATACTGTTAATCTTTGATAATCTCTACTTACATTAATAAAATTAGGCTGTAACGGAGTTCCGTCATCTTTTAAAATTTGATAATCGTAAAAACCATCTAAGAAGTTATCTGCTACACCAAGTGCTTTTACTAAGTCTACTTTTTCAGCAGAAGGACTTAATGTTAATAACGAGCCTTCGCTCCAGTTATGTTTACTCCAGAACATAAATTCTTTGCAAGAAGTAAACCAGTCTAAAGAAGTCTGTGTTGCAGTGTCGTATCCGTCAAATACAAATCCTACACTCTTTAGATATTCTTGATAACCTAATAAGAAATCAACAACATCCTGTATGTTAACTAACAATGTTCCGTAATTTAATCTCTTAAGACTTAATTTGTTAAAATTTCTTCTTCTAAATGCTGTAACTGCATTTTTAACTGGTAAGTCTGGTAACTGCTTCCAGAAGGTAGGATCAAAATCCTCTCCGCTGTCGTGGCTTCGTAGACTTCTGTAATAGTTATTGTTGTATCTAACAATTACACCATTACCGTAAAATTTATTAGAGGCCCAGTTTAAAAAGTTTTCGCTTACACCGCCTACTGTAATCAACGGATCGGTTTGAGAAATCACAGGCTGATAATAATTAAAATACGGATCTTTACTATCGTATCCGTTTAATTTCCATCCTTGTTGTGTCTTTTCTAAAATTACTCCGCTGTATGCAACTGTGTATATAGGAGAACTTACATTAAAAATAATGTCGTAATTCTCTTGCGGAATAAAAATGTTACTTGTTGTAGAACTAGGATTTTTACTGTCTAAAATATATTTCTGTTGCTGTTGGTCAACAAAACCAGAAAGTCTATTAGTTAGATTTACGTCGATGCCAGCTACTTTATCTATTAAATTCTGAACTGGAATTGTTTTGCTTTTTAGATAGTTAACCACATAATTAACTAATCCGGAAACAATCTTAGTTTCAGTGTTAGTATACAAAACATCAGCTATAGTAGAAAATGTTTTTGTATTTTTGTTAATTGTTTGATTAAGCTGATTTAATGTTATTTCAGATTTGTTAAAATTATCTGTTATATATTCGAATGGCTTTAATAACGATAATGCCATTAATACAGCAAAAGGCCATTCTGAACTAGATCTCCATGCATATTCAACCGGAGAAACATCTCCTAGATTAAATGCGCCAGCATTGTTAATTAAGGTGAAATTTCCTGCTAGGCCAGAATCTAAAGGACTTAACAGGTTACCGTCGCCATCAACTGGAATGTGAGCCATCAGTGACGGTCTCTTATATCTATCTCTTGTTCCTGCTCTAGCACCCTGACGAATAATTCCGTCACGTAAATCTTCCCAAAGAATTAGGTTGTTTCTAGTATATGGGGCTGGGCCGTATTCTGCTTCCCACCAATCTGGCTGTTCAGAGAATCCTAACATTTCCCAAGGAGAAGTGTGAGGTTTATCTGTGTCATAGAACCATTTATACACTCCCCTCCAATAACCTGGTAAATTTTTAGTACCAGTTGGGTCTGTCATATTTGAATATGTGTATGTGAAACTATTTTGTCTGTCAAAATAGACATTATTCACATAATCAATATTAGTGTCTGCTATCCATTTTAAAAATTCTGGGGATACAACAGCATCGACTTCTTTTTTACCGAATAAAGAGTTTCCGTAATATCCGCCAAGTACTTTATCGATGTCAAATAAATTTTCATCGTATTGCTGTTTAATATTATTGTAAATTCTAAATTCTAATTCTAATAATACATCGTCACGGAAATCTCCGTAAGCAATAGTAATACTACCGTCGTGCCCTTGTATAACTTCTTTAGGTTCAACGTAAGTATTGTCTACAAATTTACGTGGTGTATATTTTTTATATAATCCTAATTTTGTAGGAGTAGGAGGAATAAAATTAGAAGAAGTAGAAATATATTCTCTAATCTGTATCTTGTCGCCTTCATTTAGATTAATTTTTAAATTTACAAATCCAAATGTAGAATTAAATTCGTAATCTCTACCGTGTAATAATTGTTGACTATTATGATAGATATAAACTGCTTTAGAACTTAATGTTTCTAAATCAAACTTTTGCGACAACGCAAAAGTTTTAATGCCAGTGTCTTCTACTTCATAATCAATAGATGTATATGCTCCGCTACCAATCATGTCTGATTCAGAAAATGGTCTAGAAGCATTTTGTGTTTTGCTAATTTCTTCTAGAATTATATCTACATAATCAGCAGGCTCTTGATCGTAAAAAAGTTTATAAGATAAATCAACAAATACGTTTTTAAAATCTGTATATGCCTTTTTAGCATATTGTAAAGACTTAACTATATTGACTTCTTTGTCGCAAAGCAGAACCATTGCTAACGGTGCAATGTTTGAATGCTTTAAAAATCTCTTAGAGATTCTTTGGTAGCCCTGAATATCTCTTAAATTGCTAATTCCTGGATATATTCCAGAAAATTCATCTAATAGCTCAATGCCAGTTAATACATGATCAGAAGCTTGTCCTAAAGTAAATGTCTTAATATTTTCGTTAAGAGGATTCTTTTCTAATCCAAGCGGAATTTCATAATAACCTGTTACTGGATCTAAATCAGCAAAAATTTTAATTGTTACTGTATCCCCTACAGAAAAATTAGCACTAAATGTAAATTTATTAACTTCTCTTGTAAAAGTTTTTTTAGACTTTATTCCGTTTACATAAAAAACAATTTTTCTTATACTTTCATCTGAGGTATTTTCCCAATCAATTGCAGACGAAATAATAACGTTGGTTGATTCAGTCATAACAACTGAATCAATTATTGGTTGATTATAATCCTTATCTAAAGTTATCCAACCGTTTTCGTAAGCGTCCAAAGGATTAATTTTATAAAATCCTGTTGAAATATTCTTTGTGAGTGTATCCTGAGAAATTTTATATGTAAAACTATCTGAATCTAAGTCGTACTCAAACTGAATATCTCCAACATTATCGATATTCAAATAAGATAGACTAAATCCCAATTCTGTATCTACAGGACCTGTACCTATTTTATAACTAACTATTTCAGAACCTGCAAACGAACTAACAGGATAAGTTTCTGAGTTAGAAAAACTTACTGCATTTTCGTCAAACAAGTCAAACATTGGGGGTTGATTAATTGCTGTTTTTAATTGGCTCTTAACCCAATTTGTACCTGTGAAATGATACATCAATCCTTTGTTTTTGTTTCCTCGTCTTACAAGTACACATTCTCCTAGTAGAGAATCTCCGTCGGCAGCTTTTTTAAGATTAATCTGCAAATTGCTATTATGTCTTATAAAATTAACAATATAAATTTGATTGTTAGCTAAAGAGTCAGTGTCGGCTGTTATTAATACTCTTGCGCCATCAAAAATCTTTTCGCCATCGATAATATATCCGCTGCTGCCTTCAATTGTACTAAAAACATCTGTAGTAAAATCATCTACATAATCTACGACCTGCTTGGCTACTGCACCGTGATTGAAAAGTTGTATATTTGGTTTAAATTCAATAATAGGTCTTTTAGCTCTAGAAGATTCTAGTGCATCAAAATTACTACCGTTCAATGAATGAGCATAGTCTAATACGCTTCTATGGAACCATCGATTGTATCGACTCCAAGGATTTGAATCTATGCTAGATTTATTAATTGTAATATAATCTTTAGTGGCCGGATATGCTGATGCATCGTCGAACGGCTGTGTATCGAATCCCGAATTGTCAAATAAAACTTCGGGGCTACCAAAGGTTAAATTCTCAGAAACAATTAAATCTGAAACCCTAGTCAGAGTAATTTTGTTTCCTACACCTTCAACGATCCATTTTTCGTTGTTGTCGGCATACTTTGCAGGAGTTACTGAGCCTGCAAAATAAATTACCATTCCGTTTGAAAGTGTTATATTGTTACTTGATGTATATGTTGTCTTGCCAATTATTTCTTTTTCAACATCGATCTTTGTGTTAGATTCTATGTCAGCAATTAAAAATCTACCAAATCGATTAACATCAGTTGTACTTTGATAAAATAAAACATCTGGAGCGTCTAAAGGAACTTCAAATATTAATGCTCCGTTAGATACTCCGTTGTTGGTTATACCTCTATTATAATCTAAAGCAGATGTTTGTGCAACATCGTCTACAAATTCCCAATCGTCTGTGTTTTCGTCAATCGTGCTGCCGTCATTGGTAGTAATGTTAACTTTGGCTTTCCATAGTTTACCATCAAACACTACTAGCTGTCCTGCAGAATAAGGAAGTAATGGATTGTAAGTCAATGTTCCCGTGTCTATCGAAGTCTTAACTGTAAAACCGTGACCGGGTGCGTTAACATTGAATTTATAAGTTTGACCTCTATATAGTGTTATGCTTGGGTTATTAGTTGCACCGTCTGGTGTGAATATGTAAACGCTGCCTACACCTAAACTTACTCTATATGTGCTAGTAATTCCCTGAGCTTGACCTGTAATCTTTATACCAGGTGGGCCTTCAGGAACCCAATAGTATTCTCTGTAATTAACAAACTTATCCCAGTCGATAGGAGGATTCCAAGAATAATGTTCTTGGTCTGTAATTATAGAATCTAATTCTTCTTGATTTCCAAAAAATTTAATCTGATTCTTAAAATCTAAGTAATCGTAAAAGTGATTAATTTTTCCATCTTTTTTAATTGTAACTCCCGGCTCTAATTGATATCTACTTCTTAGAGTTTCGTCTGTGTCAAGATAGACGTCAGAATTTTTAAATGTTTTACCATAACGTCTGCCTATGTATCCTACAGTTTTTTCTAAGACACCGGGTTGGACCAGCGGGTCTAATACTGCTGATAAAAATTTATTATTACCTTCTGTTTGAAAAATCTTAGGTAATAATTCTACAGTTCGTCGAATTGGTAATCCGCTGTTTGGAAAAATTTCGTTTGCCATCTTAGTTAATATTTGTGCTGTTTACAACTGAATCAACGTTAACTCTAATTTCAGAAGCAGAAATTGCTGTAACAATTTCAACATCATCAACTGTTGCTCCGCTGACAAAAATTTCATCTACTCTACTTTGAATTTCGAATAAACTACCAAAGCTCTGTGTAGCCTGTCTTGGTAAAATAACCATATTAGAAATATCTGGTGCTACCGAATTAATTACATAGGTAATTAACTCACTGACGTAGAATCGATCACCGAAGTCCCAATTGTTTACGTCAAAGAATTCATTGATTGCACCAATAATTCTAACTTTTAAATCGTTGTCATTAATTAATTTATTAGGATTTTTAACAACTTTAAATTTTGCCTGCAATCTAACATCAGCAGTTTTTCCAAACAAAACTTTGTATATTACAGGATGATAAATTATTTCATCGCTAACTGCTTTGATTAAATTTAACTTTGAACCAAAACTAATTCTCAAGCTGTCGCTGTTAGGAGACTCTGGTTCTTTAATTAATGCACCTGCTAGATAATTTCTAAAATTAGTATCGTAGCTTCTTGTTAAAATATAGATATCTATAATATTACTTGCACTAGGATCTATTCTTCTATCTACGTTCGCATTATGAACATACTGGAATTTTAAATTTGCTCTTCCAATATTTGCAGAATAAGTTGGCTCTAAAATCAGTGTGTTAGTATTCCTATCTACACGCTTAACTTGATCTTCTGTACTGTCGTAAAAATAAATTAATTGTCCGTTAGCAAAATCATTTACATTGATTAGACTTTCTTTTTGGTAAACTAATACCTCATTATTTGAGTTGTCAATGTATTGCTTGATTTTATTTCCCAATTCATCGTTAACTTCTTTAAAGAACAAATAATTTAAATCTAAATCTGCACCTACTATTTGTTCAAATGCTTCTGGATTGTCTATAACACCGTCATCGTCTGAATCAAAGAAAGCTATTTTAATTTTATCTACACTCTGGTAGCCATCATCAAATCTAATAGTATCGCTGATTTCAAACGATACATCTTTCTTTAATGGAGATATTAATCCGCTATCTGAATTTACGCTCAGGACTTTAATTGTATCTTTGATTACTTTTCCAGTTTTACTGTCGTATGTCTTTGACTTAGAATCAAAGTAGAATCTATTTTGTTCTAAACTTCCAAACACGTAATCTAATCCGCGGATTCTAACAACGTATTCGTCTGCTTCCTTAACAAATGCCAATAACCAACTAGCATCGAGACTACTGTTTGAAGTGTCTCCGGATTTACCTAAACTAAAATTTGAAAGTAAGTTAATGTTAGATGCTGTAATTAATTTCCATTCGCCGTCTACAACACTGTATCTTAAACCAAAATTTAAATTACTAAACATTTGGTTGGCCATTTCTGTTTCTAGTGCTGTAGATAAATTAGTAACAAATTTTGGAACTATTCTTTCTGCAATAGACCCGGAAGGAACATTGTCATTGAACTGAACAGGTCCAAGGCCTGTGTTTAAAACACCGCGGCCTGCGTTAGTTCCGTCTCCAGAAATTTTTATAACTTTAACCCAAATTCTATCTGTTTGCTCCGGGTCTGTCAAGTCTGTTGTAACAAGTTTTCCCTTTTTAAAACTTTTTCCTACAGGCGGAACAAATTTAATCATTGACCCTACGTCAACATATTTTAATGTTCCTGTGGTATACGATCCTACTTTTAAAATTAAGTTTGTATCGATTGCATTTACAAAATAGCCTGTTGAAAGATTTACATCAGACGTTACTTCGTTCCACAGTGTATTTCGGTCGGTAAATATGATCTTGGAATATTTTGTTATAAAATAGTTATAAACATCAACATCGTTGATTACTGGTTCAATTTGATTTCTAATAAAATTTAAAATTTCAATTCTATTTGCATACTTGAAGGATAGCGATCTTTCAATTTCTTCTTTGTAAATTAAACCGTCGTCTGCAAATACATTTATAGAGCTGTACTTTCCGGTAGCATCAATAATTTCAAAATTTCTGCTTATACCACTAGATGTTCTATTAACTGCTTTAATTTTTAAAATGTCTTGTGAAGTTGCTAAAGGAGCAAGATTATAATCTTCTCCTGTAATCATTCTGTTTTGTGTATAATACTGAGCAGGAGCGTTTACTCTAATAGAGTCTGTAGATTCGCTGGCAGCAGATGAGCTAACTGTATATTTTAAACTTAGTGTTATAGAAAGTGTATGTGCGATACCTTGCTTGTTGACATATGGAATCGCTATGTTAATACCTCTCATTTCAGATGGGGCAATCTGATAAGATAAACCATTGCTGGTTCTGTAATAAACTCTAAATGCTCCTTGAGGTAAATTACCATAAACACCGTCTGCAAAAGCTAAATCAACTCTGTCATTTTCTTTTGTAATTACAGAATAAATGTTTCTTATATCTGAAGTTATACTGTTGTAAGCAATATTGTTTCCTACCAAAGAAGAAACTTTAGTCCATTCTGCTTGCTGAATTCCAGATGAGCTTAGACCAAATAACCAAACATCATCGTTGTTAATATTATTAGCATCAACAGCAACTAATTCGTTAGTAGAAGGAATGTCGATAGAAAAATCAGCTAACTCTAAACTTCCCTGTTTAAACATTAGATAAAAGCCAGTGTTTGCACTAGTGCCGCCACGGCCGTCGTTTCTATAAACAAAGCCTAACTGATTTCCAGGAACTGGGGGCTCTTCATATATTTCTTCTTTTCCTTTGAACGCTGTAGACACTAATTCAAAAGTCATTTGTCTGCCGGCAACAATTTTACTGTAGGTGTAGATAGGAACATCTGTACTGGCAGTTCTAAATCTGTACTGCTCTGTTTGTATTCCTTCGATTGTGCCTGTACCTTGGCTTCTTCCAAATTCGGTGTTGTCTGCCATGGCTGCATTTAAAACTGCAACAAATTGTTCTGCCCAATTTTGATTTGTTGGATCGTTCCAAACAATTGTTTGTTGGGCTAGATTTTTACCGTTACTGTCTAATACGCTTTCTGTAGTGCTAACAGTGTCAAATTTTAATAAACCTTTAGAAGGTATATTTCTTTTAGCATTATAGCTTAACATCTTAGCTAAACGCAAAACGCTTTCTTTACGTTCTGCAAGTTCAATAAAGTTTTCTCTAGATGCTAAATCGATTCTAAATGCTAAACTTTGTCCTAAAAATGCTATTGCATCTATTAGTGCTAGGTATTCGCTAGATTCAATATAATCGTTAAAATCTTCAGGATAATTTTCACGGAAATAAGCAATAATGACTCTACGTAAGTTTTCAAAGTCGTAAGATTTGAAGTCAGCATTTTTAAATGTCTGATAAATCCTAGTCCAATCTTCGTTTAAAATTAAATTATTTTGTCTTGAAGTAGCTGTCATGATTCCGTCCTGTACTGTATTTACCCTAAAAAATAATGTGGTCAGTTAATAATATTATTCTTCTTGTCGAAGTCAAACGTCATTCGTTCGTTAATATTAAAAGGCAAATACGTAATATCTGCTTCTATCCTAATTCCCATATCTGTAGAATCTATAACAACACCGTTAATTGCAATTCTAGGATCATAGTTTATAATTTGTTCTACATCTTCTGTAATTAGATTTTTAACTTCTTCAGTAAATGGTTCAAATAATAAATCCCATATAACTGTGCCAAAGTCGGGATTCATTAATTTCTCTCCTTTACGTATATAAAAATGATTAACAATGTCTTGTTTAACTAAGTCGATGTCAAAAAGTTTAAACGTTGCAGAAGATTCTTTTGAGCTAAATCCTTTGTATGTAAAAGCAACTTGACTGTCGCTAGTTGTTGCATTTAAGGATGCTACAGATTTTTTGTTATATAACTTTGCCATAATTATGCTTCCCTGTCGGTGTTGCTAGGAGTTAAAACTTCAGGGGCAAAATTTTCGTGCAGTGCCCAAGGCTCATGCATAGGAACTCTTTTAAGAATACTGTTTAAAGGTTCTTTTACTGCATATCTAGTTTTTTCTTCCCATTTTTCTTGTGAACTAGTTTTAATATTATCGTGCGTAGATAGCGGAGAAACTGCTGTTGCTGCTGCTGCCGACGGACCGTTCATATGAATAGTGCCAGCAGTTTCAAAGTGTGTACCGCCACTTAAAATATTTGTGTTTGCGCCAGCTGTAAAATAATTTGTTGAACCTGTGGCAACATTAAGATTTGCTGCTGTTGTAATACTTCCGTTAGCCCCAATTACTAATCTCATGTCTGCGCCGGATTCAAAATGTGTTCTGGCTATAGATTTTATGTTAACGTTTCTTCCTGCTTCTAGATTAATATCTCTGTCGGCACGAATGTTTAAATCATTTTCTGTATGAATACTAATACTATCTTCTGCGTAGATATCTATTTTTCCATTGCTGGTTAATTCTACCCAAGCGGTTCCTCTAGAATTACCTATATAAATTAAATCTTCAGAATTGTGTAATAATATTTGATGCCCGGTTCGTGTGCGAATTCTAAAATATTCATTGTAAGGAATATTAGGATCGCCTTTTTCTTTAGCTTCAGTGTCGGCATATTCTTGGCCGCCTTCGCTGGCATGCTTTTTCCTCTGGTATCTATCTTCGCCGTCGTCCATCACTAACGTTGTTCCGCCTAAACGACCCACAGGCATAGGAACAGGACTCTTACTTTGTTGTTTACCAATGAACTGCTTTTTTGCACCATCTGATCTATCTAAAGGTCCGGGGGTCGAAATTCCAAAAACAGCATTAGGAACATTACGTCTGCTAGTAGATGTAGTTGTTCCGCGAACATCGTCTTCTAACAATCCTTGTTTTAAAAATACATCTGCAATAGGATGAATTGGCTTTTTAATTTTTTCAATGGCTAAACTTTTTTCTTGTGTATTAGCTTTACGATTATATTCTGCAACAGGCAACGGCTGTGTTGTGTCATATTTTCTTTTTTGTTCTTGTGTAGCTTCAAACTCTGTAGAGCCGCCAATTGCAGGCACCATGTGATTCATAAATCTTCCAGGTACACAAGCAATAAAATATCCCGAATCAGAATCGCCGTTAACAAATGCTACTAGAACAGTTGTTCCTATTTCTACAGTGGGAAACCACATACCATAACTTTTCTGTGTATCCTGAAAATCGCCTTTGTTAAGGCCCATGTATTCGTATCCAGTTACGCCATAAAAAGGACTGGCATATTTTACAGAATATGTTTGATTTAAATCACCGATGGAGTTTCCGTTTTCTCTTAGAAGGGTAACTTCTAAACCTGCCATAAATGCAGGATCTAGATAACTTACTACCTTAGCTAATAATAAGCCTGTGGGTAATTTGCCTTCGCCTTCTTTAACCGGTGATCGTTTTTCTTGAGCCATTATTCTCCTCCGGATCCGTCTTCAGAAGGATCATCTGTAGGACTTGTCTTTTCAGGCTCAACCTTAGTAGTATCGTACATAACTTGATTTCGTTTATTAATTGTTTCCTGACCAACATAGTCAAGTGCTTGATTTACTTGACGTGCTAAATCTAATGTTTGTGTAAATGTTCCGCCGCTAAATTTGTTTTCTACACTTTTAACATGATATATTCCGCTAAAAGGAGTCACTGAACCACCGTCGGGAAAGTTATACAAACCCCCAACTCCCTTAGTACCTAAATTAGGCTCTAAAGGATTTCTCCAAGTAATATAAACAAATATTTGACTGCCTTCCCAATTCATAGATCCGTCTGAATTAATCTGTGAATTTGGTCCATATTCTGCTATAAAATTTGAATTAATACCGCTGTCGCTTAGAAAATAAGGATCTCCTAAAATTTCTATCTTAACAGATGTCATATCCGAACTGGCTTGGAACGATTTATTAAATGCGTCTGCAATTATTTGCTCAACTGTTTTGTCTCCAGAGAATGACGGTGCAGACATTTTAGGATCTGCTTTTACTGGAGGCGATCCGTTTCGACTAGCAGAACTGCTAGGAGCATCTCCTGTTTCAATTTCGGCTTTAGGCGTTTTTTCTGTAGCAGAATTTTGTGTGTCTGAGTTTGCTACGTTATCGTTTTTCTGCGGAGGTCTTGGCATAATGCCTGTATAGAACTGACCATTAAAAGTTAAATCAAATCGAATAATATCGTTGTTCTGACCTGTGTAAAGATAGTCATATCTCTTAGCAATAATTTTTTCTAATTTGTCTTGTCCGGATGCCGGAGCGGTAGGATTTTGGTATGTTGTAGCACTAACTTTAAAAGGTACAACTCTATAAATGTACTTTTTTGCTCTAACGTTTCTAACTCGATCAAAATCTAAAAGTTGAATTTGCACATCAATTCTAAACCAGTCAACCATACCGTCAACTATGTTTTCGCCTTTTAAACTGTTAATACAATATTCTGAAGACGACACTATGTACTTTATAATTTCAGTAACTTTTGTGCCTTGAGGAAATTGAATTTCTCTCTGTTTAGGATCGATAGTCATTTTGTCTCTAACTATTCGTCCTGTCTGTTCGTCAATTATGTCGCCTTCTAATTTAAAGTTGTAGTTACCGCCAGACGTTTCAGAAAATCCCATGCTAGAATAACCAATAAGTCCTTGGCCGAACGTTTCGGCGTCGGCTTCTCTTTTTTGTACTGCAATTCTTTGTGACACTTCTTTCTTAGGATCAGCCATTGCTTTTAAAAGGTCAGTTGATGTGCCGCCTTCAAGTCCAACCTTGTCTGCTGAGTTTATTGGAAATACTACTTCGTATAAGTCTGGTATTTCTGCTTGTCCGTTTTGAACGTTTTCTAATTGTATTTGATTTAATGCGTTACACAAACTTTGAGGTCCGGATATTAAAACTTCGTTAACTTTCATTCCGGTCATTTTTAAATCAGTAGGAATATTATTAACTAAATCACTAAATCCTACATGATGCATCGGTGATGCTTCTACTTTATATTTGCTGCCAGTTTCGTTAACATTAAAATCAACTTTAGTAATTTTAATTGTAAAATATTTTGCCAAAGATTCTGTTGCAGCAAAAATAGCACCGTTATCTTTATAACCTAAAAATTCTAATTTTAAAAGATAAGGACAATCGTTTAGATAAGAAGGATATCCTGCATTTACCGCGGCCGATTGCAAACTTTGTAAAAATAATCCTAAAGAATAAGGTTCGTATACTTCAAAACTAAAACCACTTACGTTTGTATTTCCTGTTTTTGCAGAACCGCCTAACTGCGCCTGCATAATAACATTGTCTATATAATACTCAGGAGTTCCGTATGCTGTTTTAGATCTAGCTGCATCAAATCTTCCGCCGGAAGATATGACTATATTTTTTAATGCTCCAGGATTTCCTCTATAGGTTTTAGGATTGTTAAATTGATTTGGTTCTAGACAACACAATGTCCATAAAGGAGAATATGAAGCAAACTGTTCTAATACATTTTCATAAGGAGGACCGCCAGATGGTTTAGTAAAACCAAAAGTGCTGGCTAAAGTTTTTCCCGGATCGGGTAAAAAGTCATCGCCAGGAAAAACAGTAGCTCTTGCAGACTGTGCTAGTCGACTTGCCTGCGTAGCTGTTCCTTGAGATATGCCAGGAACTACAGGAATGTCAAGAATTGGTTTGCCTGACGGCATTAGAATGTTCCCAACTGCCTGTCCAATGTCTCTAAAAAATGACAACTTATACTCCTATGTATTTTTCTAGATTTGATTTTTTAGGACAATATATGACAGTCCCAGGCTCAAAATCATAGATAGGATCTTTTAAAACTTCCATATTTCGTTGAACAAATACCCACCACAAATTAGCATTACCATAAAGGTCATATGCTAACAAATCCGGTCGATGCTTGTATTGTGTTTCTATAGAATATTGAAAGTCGTCTGCTTCTGCAGGGACCGGACGAATAGTTAATAATTCCAAATACAAATTATTTTCTTTTGTATTATAATATGGAGATGTTTTTTTATATGATGCCATATTATAGATATCCTACTGCATTGCCGTTGGCATAATCTTTTAACGAGAACTGGCGGAGTCTAGTTCTGTTGTATATTGGAGCAACAGTAACAGATATTGTACTCATAATAGGAACCCATGTCGGAGCTCCGCCTGCCGCCGGAGTCCATTTAATATAGTTTACATCGTCTTTAAAATCTACTGAAAAACTTTTAACAATTACAGGTACAGAATTAAAAACTCTTGCGCCATAACCTGTTAGATTACAAATTACTGGAGGACTACCTGCATTCTCTCCTTGGCCGAAAAACATTTTTGTTGCTGTTCTTAAAAATGTAGTTCCTTGAATCCAGTATTCGGCATCTAATTCGCTTTCAACTGAAAATTCTCCGCTAATTTGAATATCGTCAATTTGGCTGTTTTTATATCCGTAGAAAGGTTGTATGTTATGGATAGGATCTATTTGAGTATAGTTTGCCTTTGAGGACAAAGATATTGTAGGCAAGTACGGCCAAACAAAGCCGTTGGTTGCACTTAGTCTTGGAAATGCGTTTCCAAATAATCCAAAGTTACAATTTAATTTTACCCTCCAGTCGTTTTCTGGATTCGATTTTAACTCTACAAATGCACCCTGTTGCTTAAATAACTCTGCGCCGCTGGGTAGATTTTTACCCCTTGCCATGCTAAGAAGGTTGTTTAGCATACCAGCCGCTGATGAAATTTGTCCGGCAATTTGAGCAAGACCGCCACCTAATCCGCCACTGGCTAAACCTAATTTGTTTAAACTAGCACCAATAGCAGCTCCGGCATTACTAACAGCACCAGCAACTCCACCTAAAGAAGCTGCTGCGCCACCTAATGCGCCCTGTGCGTTAGATGCTAAACTTTGTATAGGATTACCAACGCCGCCCATTGCTGTTCTTGCAGACGCTGCTAAATCTGTCGCTCCGGCAGTCATTCCGTTCAATCCAGAGCCGATAGCACCACTTAGTTTTCCTACTGTTGAATCAACATTAGCTTTTAATGATTCAAATCCACTTGAAGGGATTGCGCCCTGTGCGGCCGAAGCAGCAGAGCTAACCTGTGCAGATACAGAGCTGACTAATTTAGCCAAAGGATTAGTAGATAATGCCATTTTGAGTAATTTTTCCTGTTATACTCTATTTATTATTGACAAAATGTGCTATTATATTAACTCATGGAGAACCCTAGATTAATGAGTACAGTACCTAAAATAAAATATCTAACTAACAAGGACCTGTTAAAAGAAATACACCTAAGTAAAAATACATATTGTTCTTTTACAGATCCAAAGTATTCTGACTACGATATTATTCTTCCTAGTTTAGAAAAAATAAACATTAGAACGATTGCAGAAGCTAAAAGGAATAAAGCCGCTAAACTTGCAAAACAAGCACACGAAGCGGCTAATCTTACGGGAAAAAAACAACCAGCTAAGGATTTTGAAGTAGATTACAAAACAATCAAAAAAACCGAAGTGGTGTTCCGTATTATGACATTTGAACATATTCCCCTTGCTCCGGGTCGTAAAAAGACTCTCAAGAATACCGCAGACAGCCACGACAAAGTAAACTTTCCTCCGTTTCAACATTGGAAATTTGACGACAACGACAATTTGATTTGTGTTGGAAAAAGTCATTGGAAAGGCGATTTAAACACAGGACGGTTTGAAAAAGAACATGGACGCATGACTGACAATCTAGCTAGAATGTTTTTAAAACTGTGTGAAAGATATGCAACTCGAGGCAACGTTCGTGGTTACACATATAACGACGAAATGCGAGGTCAAGCAATTTTACAGTTAACGCAGATAGGACTTCAGTTCGATGAAAGTAAATCCGATAATCCTTTTGCCTATTATACTGCTGCTGTCACTAATTCATTCGTGCGAATCATCAATATCGAAAAACGAAATCAAAACATTCGAGACGATATATTAGAAATGAATGGTATGAATCCTAGTTGGACTCGTCAAAACAGTGCAGGGGGTAGTTCTTATTCTGGACCTGTTAGCACCAGTGGCGGCGAAGGCGGCAGTGATTGGGATTGATCTTACAAACTAAAACCTGTAAAATATTCTTTATATGAATCTATTTAAAAAAGTAGCTTGTTTCACAGACATACACTTTGGGCTTAAATCTGGAAGCCGGACACATAATCACGATTGTGAAGAATTTGTAATTTGGTTTTGCGAAGAAGCTAAAAGGCAAGGTTGCGAAACAGCAATATTCTTAGGTGACTGGCATCACAATAGAAGCACCACTGATGTTTCTACTATGAACTATACTCTTTCAAACTTAGAGCGTCTAAGTAACAACTTTGAAAAAGTATATTTTATTCTAGGCAATCACGATTTGTTTTATAAAGACAAACGTGAAATTAACTCTGTTGAGTTTATGCGCCTGTTTCCTAACGTTGTTCCTATTAGAGATCCGTTTAACGAAGGCAATGTTACTATTTTGCCGTGGTTAGTTGCCGATGAATGGAAAAACATTCCTAATATTAAAAGCAAATACATCTTCGGGCATTTAGAACTACCTAGTTTTTATATGAATGCTATGGTACAAATGCCAGACCACGGACAATTACAACGTGGACACTTTCAAAATCAAGATTATGTTTTTACAGGACATTTCCACAAACGTCAGCAAGCTGGAAATATTGTCTACATTGGTAATGCGTTCCCGCACAACTATGCAGATGCCGGAGACGACGAACGAGGAATGATGATTCTCGAATGGGGAGGCAAGCCTGAATATCTTTCTTGGCCGGGTCAACCTGTTTACAGAACATACAAGCTCAGTCAAATTATTGACAATCCAGATAAACTGCTTCGAGAAAAAATGCATTGTCGTGTAACTATCGACTTGCCTATTACATTTGAAGAAGCTAACTTTATTAAAGAGCAGTTTATTCCGCAGTATAATTTGCGTGAATTAATGCTTATTCCAGAAAAAGTTGAAGTAGAGTCTAACGCTACTCCTATTGATTTAGAATTTGAAAGCGTAGACACTATTGTTATGAATCAGATTAATGCCATCGAAAGCGATACCTACGACAAAGGATTGCTGTTGGAGATTTACAAAGAACTATGATTAAAATTAAGAATCTAACGGTACGTAATTTTATGAGTGTGGGTAATCAAACCCAGGCTATTGACTTTGATCGCGGACAATTAACCTTAGTACTCGGTGAAAACTTAGATTTAGGCGGTGACGATAGCGGTGCTCGTAACGGTACCGGTAAAACAACAATTATTAACGGCTTAAGTTATGCTATCTACGGACAGGCTCTAACTAATATTAAGCGAGATAATCTTATTAATAAGATTAACTCTAAAGGAATGTTAGTTACAGTTACATTTGAAAAAGACGGTATAGAATACCATATTGAACGTGGCCGTAAACCCAATCTTTTAAAATTTAGCATCAACGGTCAAGAACAAGACGTTGAAGATCAAGACGAAAGTCAAGGCGATAGTAGAGAAACACAAAGAGAAATTGAATCTGTGTTTGGTATGAGCCACGATATGTTTAAACATTTAGTGGCATTAAACACTTATACCGAACCGTTTCTTTCTATGAAGGCTGCTGATCAAAGAAGTATTATTGAACAGCTTTTAGGTATTACACAGCTTTCAGAAAAAGCTGAAAATTTAAAAGAACAAATTAAGTTTACCAAAGAAGCAATTTCTACAGAAAACACAAGAATTGAAACTATAAAGGCATCTAACGATCGCATACAACAAAGCATCGAGTCGTTGGAAAGAAAGCAACGCCTATGGGAAGATACTAAAGAAAAATCTGTAGAAGATCTTAGAAAAGCCATAGATTTACTCAGCACTATTGACATTGATTTAGAAATAGCCAGTCAACGGTCCTTAGTTGAATGGAACAAATGCAAAAAAGAAAAAGACAGCATTAATGTTATTGTTGCTAAACAAACTGCTGCATTAGAAAAAGAACAAAAACTAGTAGAAAAGTTAATTAAAGAATTAAAACTGCTAGAAGAACACAAGTGTCACAGTTGTGGTCAGACTATTCACGACAATCAACATGAAATTATGTTGCAGTCTAAAACAAAACAGATTACAGATTCATCTAAAACTGTCGACGAATACAAAAAAGAACTAGATGATCTTAACGAAGCATTGGGTCTTATCGGTGAATTAGGGGACTGTCCTAAGGTTCACTATGACAATTTAGAAGAAGCGTTAAATCACAAGAATACACTCAGCGGATTAGAGCGTGATTTAGAAATTAAAATTGCTGAATCTAATCCTTACGCAGAACAAATTGAAGAATTAAAGAAAACTGCTGTTCAAGAAATCGACTGGAATGGTGTAAACGAATTAACACGTTTGAAAGATCATCAAGAATTCTTATACAAGCTGTTAACTAACAAAGATAGCTTTGTTAGAAAACGAATTATTGATCAAAACTTAGCTTTCTTAAATCAAAGATTAACATACTATCTTGACAAGATTGGTTTACCACACATTGTAGAATTCCAGAACGATTTGTCTGTGATTATTACTCAGCTTGGACAAGATTTAGACTTTGACAATCTAAGTCGAGGCGAGCGTAACAGACTTATTTTAAGTATGAGCTGGGCATTTAGAGATGTATGGGAAAACTTATACCATAGTATAAACTTGTTGTTTATCGACGAGCTAGTTGACTCTGGTATGGATGCTAGCGGTGTTGAATCTAGCATTGCTGTTCTAAAAAGAATGACTCGTGAACGTGAAAAGAATGTATTCTTAATCAGTCATCGAGACGATCTAACCAGCAGAGTTAATCATGTGTTAAAAGTTATTAAAGAAAACGGTTTTACTAGTTATTCTACAGATATCGAAATAGTACAATGACCACAGAATCCCACGATAGAATGATCAAAGCATTTCAAGAATACTTTAAATGGCAAGAACGTTTTGAGTATCGTGGTTCTGACGAGGCAGGAATTAAGGCAAGATATTGGCTTTCTGAAATACGCAACGAGGCAAGCATTAGGCGAACTGAAATACAAGAAAAACGGGCGGAACGTAAAGCTGCCAGAAATGGCAAGATAGGAAGACCGCCTAAGGTAATTAAGTGAGTGCAATGGACGTACCAAAATCAACCAGTAAACGAAATACCAGAAGGCTACATTGGCTTTGTTTACCTCATCACGAACTTAAAAACCGGACAAAAGTACATAGGCAAAAAACTAGCACAGTTTAAACGTACTAAACCACCACTCAAAGGCAAAAAACTTAAAAGAAGATCAGTAGTAGAAAGCGATTGGCGTGACTACTGGGGTTCTTCCGATAGGCTCAACGCAGACGTTCAAGCACTAGGTCCGGTTAACTTCACAAGAGAAATACTTTATCTTTGCAAATCTAAGGCAGAAATGTCATATCTAGAAGCTAGGGAGCAGTTTGAGCGCCGAGTTTTAGAAACAGATGACTACTATAATGGCATTATAAACGTCAGAGTAGGCGGTTCAAACATACTTAGACAACGTCTTTTAGAACAATCTCAGGCAAAATAACGCGGTTTTTTGGCTAGCGCAGGCTAACTTCGTGCGCTCTATACCTGGTCAATCATGGTCACAGGGACGGAATTCCATGCCGCAATGGTACTCAGCAACTACCCGAAAGGATGAAGATCGCTTAAAGCCTGCGATTTTGCTGTTTGAAAAGGATAAGCAAAGGTAAAAAGAAGGGAGAAAAACCCTACGTTTACAAGTCAGTTAGCGTTGATTTGTAAACCGCCGTCATATGAAGACGCAGCTAAAGGTACCGGATGACCGCCTTGGTAATGCTGTAACGCTAAGTGGTATTGTTCAACTCGGATAATATTTTTTTCGCCCGGAAACGGGCGAAGTGTGGCTGAACAATCTGGATAATCTTAAAACTGCTTCGCAGTTCATAACTTCGATAAATTCATTAAGAAAGAAAAAATGCGTTGAGCGTAAGCGAAAACGCAAACGAGCTTTAGCTCGTTTTTACAATAAATAACAAATATATCTTTGGATCTTATATGCGTATTCAACAATTAACAGAAAGCCGTAATCAATATCTCTATGAAGGATTGGAATATACCTTTAGACCTACTATGCGTCTATGGGAAAATGCCGGATTACAGCTAAAAGAAGCAGCATTAACCGCTGATCAAATTCAACAACTTTTTAAAGACATAGAAGGTGCTGCCACTGCTAGTGGTAGTAATAGAACTATGTTAGGTCAAGGCAAAGATGCTATTGCTGCTGTTAATAAAGCCTGGGAAGATCTAAAGACAAAGATTCAAGACAGTGCTCCAATTAAGGCTGTAGATCAAAAATACGACGATGTTGTGGCTAAAATTGAAAAAGGTCTAGGTGGTCCAGACAACGCTGTTAATAAAGTTATACAAAAATATCGCACATTTGCCAAAGAACATCCAATTGCACAGGGATTTATCTACAGTGCGCTGATTGCCGCTGCTGGTATTTCGGGTGCAGGCCTTGGTGGCGCTGCTGTTTTAGGTCTGTTAAAAATGACAGACAAACTATTACAAGGTGAAAAATTCAGTTCTGCTGCTTATGCTGGTTTGAAAACTGGTGCAACAGCCTTTGCTGCTTCCAAGTTAGGCGATTACATCAAAGGTCTTAAACAAGGTGATCAAGTTCCGCAGGCCAGTCCGGGAGATTTACCACCGGGCGCACCAAAGATGGACTTTGAAAAATACGATTATTACGTAGGTGATTCAAATAACGTTGTAGCAGTGCCTAAAGGATCGCCTAATCCCTTTACTGGTGACAGTGGAGTACCACTAGGTGCAGGAGCCAAGCCAACAGATTACATGAATGCAGCTTCTGACACTATGAGCGACAATCCATTAGCGTCGCCTGCTCTAAAGAAATTAGCAGCCAAAGTAGCCAACGGTGAAGCGTTGACACCTAAAGAAATGGACATTCTAGATAAGATGGAACTGCGAGCAGTTAAGATGTCTGACATGGTTAATGCTCCTGGTTCATCTGGAATCGGTCGAGCAGGCGCAGAGATAACACTAAACACAGGTGAAAAAGTTGCAGGCGATACTGCGGCACAAATGGCCAACAGACACTTTGACGCACTGCAAGATTTAAAATCTAAAGCTATTGAATTACAGGGCAGTGGCGGAGGTGCTGGAGACATAGCTAGTAAAGCCGCAGGCGCTGCTGTAGATGCAGCAGGTAAAGCACCGTTTGGATCTACAATGGATCCAGACTACCTACAACGTGTAATAGATGCCGGTGGCAAGAGTGGAGTGAGATTTAAAATATCTCCAGAAGATGCACAAAAAGCTCTAGACTGGCAGGCAAGCAACGGTGGACAGGCAGCGTCATCTGCTGCTGGCGCTGCTGCTGATGCTGGAGGAAAGTTAGCTCAGCTAGCATCAGATTTAAAATACGACATTGTTGATGGTGTAAAACAATTAACAGTGGGCGGAGACAAATTTACATTTGCTGGACTTGGACAAACTCCACCATCTGGTGTTGAGATTTTAAAGAAAGTTACGGGTAGCCAGGGTATGATTGGTATTAGAGGTATTGGTCGTGTAACTTTAGGTCTAGGCAGCGATGGAAAATATTATAACATTGGCGAAAGCGCAGTTAAACGTGGTAAAACTCTAAGCGAAGGCAGAGTTTATCTAGTATTCAAACATGTTTGTGAAACTAACAATAATTTAATTGCAGAAGGAAAACTAGTTGAAGGGCCAATGGATGCAATCAAAGGCGCAGCCGGTAAAGCAGCCAATTGGTTACAGACTAAAGGAAAAAATTTAACTACCAAAGTTACTGCGGATAAGTTAAACAGTGCATGGCAAAAAGCAGGATCGCCAACAGACAGCGAAGAACTTAAAAAGTTTTTAGGCAGTCAAGGTGTTGCTGCTGATGTAATTGATTCAGTTTATAAAACTTTAAAAATTGCACCAGAAAAAGCCGCAGGCGAAGCCGCAGACGTTGAACAAGTAAAACAAATGATTAGCAAACTGCCTACAGACCGTAAAGCTAGATTGTTAAAGTTTTTAACAAAAGCTCCTGCAAAAGCAGAACCCGCAGCAAGTAAAGGTCCTAGCAGAGATGCTGGTGACGGCAGAATAGAACCTACAATGGCATAAGGAAATTCAAATGAAAATTAACGAAATATTAGTAGAAAGTCAACAATTGGATGAAGGTCCATTAGATGCCGTTGGCCGAGCAGCTGGTAAAGTTGCCGGTGGCGCTGCCAAAGCTGTAGGTGCAGTTGCAGGCGGAGTTGCCGGATTAGGCAAAGCCTTTATGAAAGGATATAAAGGCGGTAAAGATACTGTTAGTGGTGATGACGAAGCAGGAGATGCAGCACCAGCAGCAGGTGGAGATAGTGGAGCTCCAGCCGCAGCAGGCGGAGCACCTGCACCGGCAGCAGACAGTGGCGCACCGGCAGCAGCACCAAAAGCAAAAGCAAAACCACAATCAACTTTTGGAAAATTAACTAAAGCAGCAGCCGGCGGTGCAGAAGAACCAGCCGCAGCAGGTGGAGCAGCACCGGCCGATGCAGGAGCAACACCAGCACCAGCAGCAAAAACAACAGCACCAGCAGCAGGTGGTACAGCACCCGCAAAACAACCAGCTGCTCAAGATCAAGGCGCAGGCGGTACAGCATACGCACAAGCTCAAAAAGCCGTGCAATCATTACCACCAGAACAGCAAAAAGAAATTGTAACTATGTTGCAAGCTGATCCTAAAGTTAAAGCAGCAATGGAAAAACCAGCAGCTCCAAAACAAAAAGCAGCAGCCCCTAGTGCAGGAGCATTTGGCGCTATGGCAAAACAACTAGGTGGAGAAAAGCCAGCAGATGAGCCAGCAGCCGCTACATCTTCAACAGGTGGCACTACAGAAAAAACTCCAGGTGGAGTAAAGCATACAGCTAATCCAAATAACCCAAATGCTGCAAAACCAGCGGCTGCTCCGGCAGCTGAACCAGCAGCACCGGCAGCTGGTGAAAAGCCTGGCTTCTTAAAAACAGCTACTGACAAGATTAGAGACAAGAAAAAAACAGCTAAACCAAGTCAAGCCGAGATTGATGCAGACAGAGAACGCATTATGGGCGTAACTTCTGACAGCATTATTAGAAAAGGTTTAATGGTTTCGGAAAGTTTTAGCTTTTTTAGAAAACGCTGATTAAAAAAACGGTAGTCCTGATTTTTTAGTAGTTTCTAAATTATCTTTGATTATATCTGAGATAATCATTCTTTCCTCGTAGCTTAACATCATAGCTTCCGAGTATCCCATGCCTCGCATATACCAGCAGATTTTAAGAATATCTTTCTTAATTCCTGCTGCCTCTTTTTCTAAAGAACGAACATATTCTAGGATCTCAGCCTGAGGCAGTGTTAAGATCCTTTGCCGAAAAAATTGGTTTGATCCATTGTTACTGTAACACTCCACTGATGATTACATTCAGCGCAGGTAACGTCTTGAGCTTTTAGTGTCATTAGTTCTTTCATATCTCTAATATGATCGTTAACACTGTTAAACACTTGACTAGGAGCATTTTCAATAAATTCTAAAATTAACTTTTGATCTTCAACTGATCCGTCTGGTGTGTCAATTTTAGTAATACAACCAGCAACAACATCTACTGTTAATTCTGTAAGTTTAACAAAACTATCTCCAAACTTTTCAATCTTTTCTTCATCAGACATGTTTGGATCATTAACAACATCAAATATTTTTTGTTGTTCTAAACTTTTAATAGCAGTCTTAGAAATTTCTTTGTAGCTATACGGTCTAATATGAATTACTAAATCTCCTACAGGAAACTCTGAAACATATTGAAACTTACCGGCTTCGTCCATGTAAGCTAGAAGGTTCATTTCAAATTCGTTGTAGTGATTACAATTAGTGCAAGTAGCACTAATATCCATAGTTTCGCCATAGGTAGCAATTCGAATTGCAATTAGGCAAGCATCTAAATCGATACTGGGCATTAGCCAAGGTTCTTTAATTGCCGGTATGCAACTCTTAATAACTTCAACAGTGGCTTGACCGTTCATTAGAGCGTCTGGAGTTTTAAACATTAGCTCGTCTTTAGCGGTCATAGCATAGACAGCATATTCATCGTTTTCGCTGATGTCCAAAACACCACTAGGATAGAACTTACCGTGGCTGGGCAGTCTAATGTACAGCTTAGGTTGTCTAAAATAATTGGCAAGAGGGTTTGATTTCTTGACCTGTGTAATGGGTTGTTCTGGCATTTTTATCTCCGATAAATAGTTTATCTAGTCATATTATTTATATGCGTAGTTTTTAGGACTTTTACTAAATGGCAGACGTAACTGGCGATCTTGGCGGTCAACCAATTCAACTGAACAATGCAGCAACTGAGTTAACGCTCAAACAGATCCTTGCGGCAATGTTAGCCCAAACTGCGGCCATGGCCAAAGCTGGCAAAGCTGGCGCAGGCGGAATGGATCCTAAAACTCTTAAAGAATTAGAAAAAGAATTAGAAAGATTAGCCAAAGGCAGTAAAAAACAACGCGAAGAATATGAAAAATTAACCAAAGCTCAGCAAGACGAACTTGATGAAAAGAAAAAGGCTCTTGAATTAGACAAACAAAAAGGTCTGTTATCTGCTAAAGAATTAAAGCAGATGCAACAAACTATGTCTAGTCTAAGTTTCTTAGGTAATGCGATCTCCGGTGTAGCATTAGGCATGACAAACCTAATGTCGACGCTGGCAAATACTGGAAACAGTATGAGTGCAGCGGCAGCATCGATGAATTCTATTCCGATTGTTGGCGGAGTTCTAGCAGGTGTTTTTGGTGCAGTAGCAGGTGCAGCTGAAAAAACTTATAAAGCATTCCAACAAAGCGCATCAGTAGGTGCAAACTTTGGCGGAAGCATTACAGATATGATTAATTCTGCCACAGGTGCAGGATTAACTTTTGAACAATTTTCTGGAATTATAGCTAGAAGCGGTCAACAATTAGCATTGTTAGGCGGAACATCTGAAGAAGGTGCAAAACGTTTAGCTCAATTAGGTAAGACAATTAAAAGCAGTCCGCTGGGCAACGAATTAGCTAGATTAGGATATTCAACTGAACAGATTAACGAAGGCTTTGCAAAATATTCAAGCCAGCTAGCAGCCACAGGCAAACTAGAAGGCATGAGCAATGACCAATTAGTTGCTCAAACAGGTGCATACTTAAAAGATTTAGATGCGTTAACAAAACTAACAGGTAAAAATCGTGCAGACTTAGAAAGAGAACGCGAAGCTAGATTAAAAGATGCACAGTTTAGAAATATTATGAGCAAGATGGACGTTGACAGTCAGCGTAACTTGCAGAATTTAATGGATAGTATACCTGCTGAACATCAGGAAGGTATGAAAGAAATTATTGCTACGGGTACAGCAACATCCGAAGCAGGTAAAAAAGCATTAGCGTTCTTACCAGAGTCTGCACGTAACATGATGCAGTTGAATCAACAGATTCGTACTACAGGTAAAATGGGTGCTGACCAAGCAGCTAGTATTAACGCTGCTTATAAGAAAGAAGTGACAGCATTTACCAAATCCGGTGTAGCAGAAAACATGGCGCTGTATGGGGACGAAGCTAGCAAACGTTTCTATGTTGGTGCTATGGATGCAGCAGCTAATCAAAAGACTTTGGGTCAAGTTCAAGCAGAACAACAAAAAGCCGCAGCAGAAAGAGCAGCAAAAGAAGCGCAGTTACAAAAAGATGGCCTTGACCCTGCAAAATTAAAAGAATATCAAGAAAAAATTGCAGAAACTAGTAACACATTTACAAAATTCTTAGCAACTAGTGGATTGTTAGACACAATGATGGAGGCATTTCAAATGCTAACATCATTTACTACGGAATATGTTGTACCGGCTTTCCAGTTTATGGCAAACAATTTTGAAACTATAGTTGCAGTTGCTACGCCGTTAATTGCTTTATTTGCTTTATTAAAAACAGCAATATTCGCACATAACGTAGTTCAAGCATTACAAACTTTAGGAATAGGTGCATCTCTAGCGCCGTTGGCAGCATTTGCAGGAGCAATGCTTAGTGCAATAGTGCCATTACTGCCATTTGTAGCAGTTGTGGGTTTATTATATTTAGGCTTTAAAAAATTAAAAGAATCTGGTTGGGAATTTGGCAGTGCTATAGAAGCAATGAAAGATAATCTAAAGAATTTAATGTTAACATTAGCAGATGGGTTTTTATGGTTATTAGACAAATTAACATTTGGTGATGCTAATAAGAAAATTAAACAAGCTCAAAAAGCCATTGAGGAAGAAAAGAAAGAATTAAAAGAAAGAGAAGCTGCTAGAGATGCTAGACGAGCTCAGGTTGCAGAGCAACGAGCCATTGAAGCGGAAGCTGCTAAAACTCAAAAAGACGGTATTAAAACTAACAAAGAAAATACACGCACAACTAAAGAAAACACGGCGGCCAAAGAAGCTGAAAAGAAAGAAATAGAAAAGAAAACGGAAGCTGAAAAAACAGCAGCACCTCCGATTGACATGAGTACTCCTCAGAAAATGTTTGACAGTATGATGAACAGAATGAGGGGTCAAGCAGGTACTACAACCCAACCGGGAACTACTGCTACTGCTCCGGTTACGGGCGCAGGAACAGTTTCGGCAGGTCTTGGCAAAATGTCAGAAAAATACGAAACTGGCGGTAGAGGTAGCGGAACGGTTGGTTGGGACAAAGTTGGCGGTACTAGTTACGGAAAATATCAAATTGCATCTAAAGTAGGTGCAATGACAGACTTTTTAAAGTTTGCAGAATCTCAAGGTAAAGGAGACGTTGCTGCAAAATTACGAGCTGCTGGTATAGAAAAAGACACTGGCAGTGCAGGCGGTAAAGCTGCCGAACTTTGGAAACAAATGGCAGCTTCTGGCGAGCTTGGCGATTTGGAACACGAGTTTATTAAGAAGAAAAGTTTTGATCCAGCAATGGCTGGATTGAAAGATCAGAATCTTAAGAAAATGATTGAAGGCAATAAAGGTCTTCAAGAAATGATGTGGAGTACTGCGGTACAACACGGCGGCGGAGGCGCAGCCGGAATCCTAAACAAAGTTTATAAACAAGGCATGAGCCAAGAAGATCTTGTTAAGGCAGTATATGCCGAACGTGGTACAAGATTTGGCGGAAGTACAGAAAACGTTCGTGCAGGCGTTTTGAATAGATTTAAAAACGAACAGAATGATGTATTTGCTATGTTAGGTATGCCAGCTACACCTACTGCCGCAGCTAAAACACCAGCAGGAACTCCTACTGCCGGCGCCGCACCAACCGGCGCTCCCAAAACAGGAACACCGCCAGCAACTCCATCTACTGCTGCCGCACAGGCCGCTGTAACTCCGCCTACAAAGCCAGCCGAAGGAACTCCTCCACAATCGGCTGTGGCTGCTGAACAAGAAAGAATTCGAAAAGAAGGTCAGCAAGTTGCAGGTACTGCGCCTGCCGCAGGTACTCAAGAAACTCCCGCAGCACTGCTTTCTCAGTTAAATACTAAGATGGATACGCTAGTTACTCTGACAAGACGTGTATACGAACTAAATGATCGTCAACTATCTGTTCAAAGAAACATAGCTCAAAGTGGCGACTTGTACGTCGGCGCTTAAAGGAAAATTATAAATGTCTTGGAAAAAATACTTTACACCTGTAAAATTGGATAATCAAAGTGGAACAACTAGTCCAATTAATCGTGGTGGCCGCCCAGGACCTGCAAGAGCGAATTATTCATCATTTTTACCTGATGTGTATGCAGGCGCTCCTAATCGTATCGAAAGATACATGCAGTATGACACAATGGATATGGACAGCGAAGTTAACGCTGCTTTAGATATCCTAGCAGAGTTTTGTACTCAAAAAGACAAAGAAAATGCAACACCATTCCATACTTTCTTTAGGGGTAAGCCTACTTCAACAGAAGTAAAATTAATTAAAGAAAGCCTGCAAAAATGGACAAAACAACAACAGTTTGAAACTAGAATATTCCGTATTGTAAGAAATGCTTTTAAGTACGGAGACTGTTTTTTTGTTAGAGATCCGCAAACACTAAAATGGTTGTTTGTTGATGCAGCCAAAGTTACAAAAATTATCGTTAATGAATCTGAAGGTAAAATTCCAGAGCAATATGTAATTAAAGACATTAACTTTAATTTCAAGGAAATGATTGCTGTTACACCTCACGGTACAACAAACACAGCACCTAGCGGCACAAGTTCATATACTAGCGGTGGCGGTTTTGGTCGAGGCATGGTAGGTGATGCTGCTCGTCCACCGGGAACAAGATTTCAAAATCAAACTAATGAAGTTACTATAGATTCAAAAAATGTAGTACATATTTCATTAAGCGAAGGCTTAGATAATAATTATCCTTTTGGTAATTCACTGTTAGAATCAGTTTTTAAAGTCTACAAGCAAAAAGAATTGCTTGAAGATGCTATCATTATCTATCGTATCCAACGTGCTCCAGAAAGACGTATTTTTTATGTAGATGTTGGTAATATGCCGGCACACATGGCTATGAGCTTTGTTGAGCGTGTTAAAAACGAAATTCAACAACGACGCATTCCTAGCGCAACAGGTGGCGGCCAAAATATGGTCGATGCTAGTTATAATCCGTTATCTGTTTCAGAAGATTACTTCTTCCCGCAAACAGCAGAAGGTCGCGGATCAAAAGTTGAAACACTGCCTGGCGGTACTAATCTAGGTGAGATTACTGACTTACGTTATTTTACTAACAAGTTGTTCCGTGCTTTAAGAATTCCTAGTTCTTATTTGCCAACACAAATTGACGAGCAACCTAACAACGTTGCCGATGGTAAAGTTGGTACAGCTTATATTCAAGAATTACGCTTTAACAAGTATTGCGAACGATTACAGTCAATGATTGTTGAAACATTTGATCAAGAATTTAAATTTTGGTTAAATCAAAACGGAATCAATATTGATTCAAGTTTATTTGAATTAAAGTTTAATCCGCCGCAGAATTTTGCAGCTTATCGTCAGAGCGAACTCGACACCGCTAGAGCAGCTACATTTGCAACACTACAAGAAATTCCGCATCTAAGCAAGAGATTTGCATTAAAGAGATTCTTAGGTTTAACCGAAGAAGAGATCAAAGAAAACGAACAGCTTTGGAGAGAAGAGCAAGGTGCTAACTTAAAACCATCTGTAGATGCAGCTTCCCAGATGAGATCTGTAGGAATTACACCTGCTGGTGTAGGAGCAGAAACTGCTGGACAAACAGCAGAAGCACCTCCAGATATGGCAGCAGCAGCAGAAAATCAAGCAGCCGGCGCAGAAGCAGAAGCACCGGCAGAACAACCAGCTCAATAATAAATACAATATGCTTCTACTTGAATTCCTTTATTTCAATGACAAAAATAACGACTATGCAGTCGATCGTCGCTACGAAAATGAAGACGATAAATCCGTCTTGAAAAAAAGCGATACAAGAAAAATTAGATTAACTCTTAGACAGATTAATCAATTAAGAATGCAGAGTGAAGCACACGAGTACGAAAAAGAATCTGAGCTGGATTTTATAAGACAAATGTATGGAACTCCAGCAGGTGAAGCAGAACAACCAGCCGAATAATCCAGCCTTTGTATTAGGCAATGGCGTTAGCAGACTTAGTTTAAACCATAATAATTTGTTAGACAAAGGTACTGTTTACGCATGTAATGCCGTATACAGAGAGTTTGAACCACACTTCCTTATAGCAGTTGACGTTAAAATGGTCAACGAAATCATTGCTAGCGGGTATCATAAAAAGCATCAAGTTTGGACAAATCCTAACAAAGGTGTGTCAACAAAGCACTGTATTAACTTCTTTAATCCTCACAAAGGTTGGAGTTCGGGACCTACAGCATTATGGTTTGCTTGCAGTCAAGGGCATAAACAAGTCTTTATTTTTGGATTTGATTATCAAGGTTTAAACGGAAAATTTAATAATGTGTATGCAGATACATACAATTATAAGAAAAGCACAGATGTTGCTACTTTTCACGGTAATTGGTTAACACAAACAGAGCGCACAATTAAAGAATTTAGACTAACACAATTTGTTAGAGTAATAAATCAAGGGGACTTTATACCTGATCAACTAGGACCGCATCTTGGGAATTTGAAACATATGACTTACAATCAATTTAAAGAAATTTATCCTGATTGTACTTATGTCGGCGAAAATCTTCAAAAAAGTACCATTTAACCCCAATTTTTTATCTTAGCATTAAATAAAACACAGCCTAACCATCTTGAAGGAGAATACAACATGGCAGACAAATCATTACTTGAGCAGATGCTCGAGCGTTTGGTCAATGACGATCAAGCTAAAGCAGAAGAATTATTCCACGAGTACGTAGTTGCAAAATCTCGTGAGATTTATGAAGGTCTTATTGAATCTGAGCTAGAAGACGAAGAAGTTGACGAAGCAACAGAAGAAGACGAAGACGACGAAGAAAAAATGGAAGAGTCAGCAGACGAAGACGAAGATGATGAAAAGATGGACGAAGAGTTCGAAGACATCGCTATCGAAGCTGACGACGAAATGGGCGGAGACCCAACAGACGATTTAGAAGCTGAACTAGATGCAGAAGCAGGCGACGACGAAGATCTAGCAGACAAGCAACCAGAAGAACTATTTCAAGACTTAGACGCAATTGTAGACGAACTACAAGCTAAGTTTGACGCTATGGGCGGCGGTGACGACATGGGCGCAGAAATGGGCGACGAAGAAATGAAAGACGACATGGACTTAGAAACTGTACGTGAGTACGTTGAAAAAGTTCCAGGTGGCCACGGTGCTGAAAAGAAAGGCGCTGGTGAAGGTCAGTACAGCGGTACAGGATCACAAAGCGACAAAGTTAGTCTAAACGCTAAGAGCATTGTTGCTGGTAAGAACGACATGGGTGGTACAGCTGGTAATATTGCACAAGCAGGAACAGAAAGTGCTCCTGTAGAAGCAAACAAAGGTCACTTAAAAGGTTCTAGCTTATTCAAAGGCACACCAAAAGAAGACAACGCAGGTAACATTAATGTTCCAGGCGGCAAAGCTGGCAATGCTTTCTCCAAGAAAGAGCCAGGTCACGGTGCTGAGAAGAAAGGCCAACCAGAAGGAAAATATAGCGGCACAGGTTCACATAGCGACAGCGTTACAGTGAGCAAGCAAAGTCTTTTCCGTGGTCGTAGATAATAGGACGTAACGGTGAATAAACTTACACTAGCAGAACATCTGAGTTACGACCAGGCCAAGATTGTTCTAGAGAGCGAAGAAGGTAGCGACGGTAAAAAGTCGCTACATTTAAATGGTATTTGCATTCAGGGCGATATCCGTAATGCAAACCAGCGTGTTTATTCTTCTCAAGAAATTGGCAGGGCTGTCAAGACTCTCAATGAGCAGATCTCTGGCGGATACTCCGTGCTAGGTGAAGTAGATCACCCGCAGGATTTAAAAATCAATCTAGATCGTGTTAGTCATATGATTACCAAGATGTG
>JACCDW010381850.1_pt1 | contig 31887 bp, 36 predicted proteins | sample 7449781 | NCBI WGS metagenome assembly JACCDW01 (sample SAMN15323449, study PRJNA562643) | freshwater metagenome | isolation source: river surface water | place: USA:Blue River Watershed | collected 2017-08-18
CAAAAAAGTGGTCATTGCCGGCGGTGGTGATAGTGCTTTAGACTGGGCTTTATTTTTGAAGGACGTTGCCTCTGAAGTTATTTTGGTCCATAGAAGCACAGAGTTTCGCGGTCATTTAGATAGCGTGCAAAAGGTGATGGATTTAAGCAGCAATGGACAATTGAAATTGATGTTAAATTCCGAAATCACACATCTCTATGGAAGTGAAAACCTCAATAAAGTGGGTGCCACAATCAAAGGGGAATCTGAAATTCAATGGGTTGAAGCGGATTGCTTCCTGCCTTTGTTTGGACTTTCGCCTAAATTGGGCCCAATTGCCGATTGGGGACTAAACATCAATAAAATTGCAATTGAAGTCAACACTTTAGACTATAGTACAAACGTTCCTGGCATTTATGCAGTTGGCGACATCAACACTTACGAAGGGAAATTGAAACTTATTTTATGTGGTTTTCACGAAGCCACAATCATGGTTCAAAGTGCTTTCAAAAGAATTTATCCAAATAAAAATTTGGTTTTAAAATACACCACCGTTAACGGTGTGCAAGGCTTCTAGTATTTTTTTCATAATATTGACGATGTTTTCATTTTTTGTGTTTAGGAAGTTTTTAAAATATGCTTTTATCGTTTGGCTCATAACCATAGTGCCGGTTTTACTCTATATTTTCATTAACCCACCTTATACAATGATTCAAAGTTCCCAAAGTGAATTGAGGGGAGAAAAAGGTCGTTGGATACCAATTGAGGACATTCCAAAGCACTTTCAACTTGCTGCGATGGCTGGAGAAGATCAGATTTTTTTTGATCATTGGGGATTCGATTTCGGTGCCATTGAAAAAGCCATTGAACACAATGCTAAGAGCAGCAAAACCAGAGGTGCAAGTACAATATCGCAACAAACGGCAAAAAATGTTTTCTGTTGGGAAGGTCGTAGTTGGATACGCAAAGGCATTGAAACATATTACACCTGCATGATTGAGATCTTTTGGAGTAAAAAACGCATTTTAGAGGTTTATTTAAATGTAATTGAGATGGGACGAGGAGCATTTGGCGTTGACGAAGCAGCCCAATATTATTTCCATATACCTGCTGAAAAACTATCTCGATCTCAAAGTATTAAAATCATTTCTATGCTACCGTGCCCAAGAAAATGTGGTTTAAATAGTCCATTGGCTCGAAATAGACAGTATTTAATCAATTACGCAATGCAGCGTTATGGGTTAAAACTAAAATACTAAGATTCACACAGGAACTTTGAATTGAAAATGAGGAGTACATCCCTCAATTTAAAAAAAAATCCTACCTTTGCATTCGTATGGCAACTACTCAAGACGTTTCAAACGGTAATTTCATTCGTTTTAATGGCGAATTATGCCACATTATTGAATGGCAACACAGAACTCCAGGTAATTTACGCGCTTTTTATCAAGCAAAAATGCGCCGTGTAAAAGACGGAAAATTGGCTGAAAATCGCTTTCGTAGTGGTGAAACAGTTGAAATAGTTCGTGTAGAAACAAGAGAACTTCAATATCTTTACGAAGAAGGAGATGCTTACGTTTGCATGGATAATGACACTTACGATCAAATTCCTGTTCAAAAACATTTATTCAGCGATGGTGCTAAATTCATGAAAGAAGGAGACACTGTGATCATTGCATTTGAAGGTGGCGACATTCCTATTTCTGCTGAACCTCCGCATACTGCTATTGTTGAAATTACTTATACTGAACCAGGTTTAAAAGGCGACACTGCCACAAATACACTTAAACCAGCAACGGTTGAAACCGGTGCAACAGTTTTTATTCCTTTATTTATTGATATCGGAACAAAAATTAAAGTTGATACCCGTACTGGCGAATACATGGAGCGTGTAAAGTAATTCACAATGAGAGTATTACCTGCTGAAGAAGGCTTCTTAGCCCTACCCGATGCTGAATTAACAACCCTCGAAAATGCAAAGGTTGTCATTCAACAAATCCCATATGAATACACAAGTAGCTACATTGCTGGCTCTGATAAAGGACCAAAGGCAATGGTTGATGCTTCCCATTTTGTAGAATTCTACGATGAAGAAATTGATCAAGAAACCTATAAAAACATTGGCATTGCAACCTTAGATTCTTTAGATTTTGATGGAAAAGTTGACGAAGATGCAATGGTGCTCATTGCAAATCAAACACGTGAACTTTTAAATAAAGATAAATTTGTGGTTTCTTTAGGGGCAGAACACACTGTAACCAATGGTTTCATTCGTGCCTACAAAGAAAAGTATCCCTCAATATCTGTTTTGCAAATTGATGCACATTCAGATTTGCGCCAAGAATACAATGGAAACCCATATTCTCACGCAAGTGTAATGGCGAGAATTAACGACATGGGAGTAAATTTAGTGCAAGTTGGCATTAGAGCTCAATGTATTGAAGAATCTCAACTCATTAAATCTTCTCCAATTATCAATACTTGGTATGCCCATATGCTCGATAAAGACGAACAATGGATTGATGCTTGTATCGACAAATTGGGAGATGTAGTTTACGTTTCGATTGATGCAGATGGTTTCGACCCATCAATTGTTCCTGCTGTTGGTACCGCTGAACCAGGAGGATTGTCATGGCAACAAGGGACTAAATTATTAAAAAGACTTTGCGAAAGAAAAAAGGTTGTTGGTTTCGATATTGTTGAAATTGCACCTCGTGAAGTTGACATTATCACAGAATTTACAATGGCTAAACTTTGTTATAAGTTTTTAGGCTATTTGAATATCAATAAACACATTTAATGAACAATCTAACTGAAAGAATTTACTTAGACAACGCAGCAACCACACCAATGGATCCTGAAGTTGTTGACGCCATGATTCCAATGATGCGTGAACATTTTGGAAACCCAAGTTCATCACATGGTCACGGTAGAAAAGTAAAAAATGTAATTGAAGAATCTCGTGGCAAAATTGCCTCTCTATTGAAATGCTCTCCAGGAGAAATCTTCTTTACATCGGGAGGAACAGAAGCCGATAATTTAGCACTTCGTGGCTCTGTGGCAAATTTGGGGGTTAAAACCATCATTTCATCGCCAATTGAACACCATGCAGTTTTACATACAGCAGAAGACCTTCATAAAAACTGCAACATCAATCTTCAGTTAGTGAATATCTTACCTAATGGACACGTTGATACAACCCATTTGTATGAGTTGTTAAAACAATACCCAAATGCGTTGGTGAGTTTGATGCACGCCAACAACGAAATTGGCAATATGTTGAATCTTGAAGAAGTTGGAAATAACATTCATCAAGCAAATGCATTGTTCCATTGTGATACCGTTCAAACTATGGGTCATTATAACTTTGACTTAAGCCAAGGTTATGTTGATTTTCTATGTGGTGCAGGGCATAAATTCAACGGACCAAAAGGTGTTGGATTCTTGTACATGAACAAGAAAAATCGTTTAGCTCCTGAAATTACGGGTGGTTCTCAAGAAAGAGAAATTCGTGGTGGTACCGAAAATGTTTACGGCATTGTTGGAATTGCGAAAGCTCTTGAAATTAGCTATCGTGATTTAGAACACAAACATGCTCACATCAGCAAACTAAAAGCTGAAATGATTCAGGCGTTGAGAGAAAATATTGCTGGAATTGAATTCAACGGTGATCCAGAAGGAAATAGCCTTTATACTGTTTTAAGCGTTTCTTTTCCGAACTCTGAGTCCGGAAATATGTTACTGTTTAATTTAGATATCAATGGTATTTCTGCAAGCGGCGGAAGTGCTTGTTCTAGTGGAGCAACAGGTGGTAGTCATGTAATCAATTGTATTAAACCTGGAACTGATAGAACCACAATTAGATTCAGCTTTGGTAAATACAACACCATAGAAGACATTAAAACCACAGTAGAAAAATTAAAAACTTGGTATTAAGCCAAATTTTAAATTTAATTTTGCAATCAAAATGCCCCTACTCTACATTACTCGCAAAGAACATTTTAATGCTGCTCATCAGCTTTGGAATCCAAATTGGTCTGATGATAAGAACTTTGAAATATTTGGCAAATGCGCCAACCCACATTTCCATGGTCATAATTTCGATCTTTATGTTTGCGTTAAAGGACAGCCAAATCCAGATACTGGATGTGTGATGGACTTAAAGAAACTTAAAGTCATTATTAGAGAAGAAGTGATTGACCATTTAGACCATCAAAACTTAAATTTAGATGTTCCATGGTTAGAAGGGAAAATGCCTTCAATTGAAAATATATCAGTTGCCGTTTGGCATAGAATTGCAGCAAAACTGCCAAATGGCGTTCAATTACATAAAATTACCCTTTGGGAAACCCAAAATAACTTTGTAGAGTATTTTGGTGAGTAAGGATTCTACCCTTTAACCTTTTATTTAACAATTCTATAAACGGGATATCGCTTGTGCGATTTTTCGTAATATTCAGAGTGCTTATAAACATAATCCAACTGAGCAGCCGCATCTTTCGCAAAATTTGCATCTTGCTGTTGCTTATACATCAGTGCGACTTTGAGATCTCGATTCTTAGATAAAATTTCAACTGCCTTATCTTCAAAAACATAAGCGCTATATCCTTCTTTTTGTTGCAAAATACCATCAAAAAAGTTCCAACAGAAATAACTATCGGGTGATTTAGGCTCTAACGTTGCCGATAGAAAATCGCTATTCTCAGGATTCACTAAAACTAGTTTATCTCCAGCATATACATTTATCTTCATTATGGTATCTCTTGTTTTCACTTGAGAATGCAAATAATGTCCCTCATAAGGATCTTTGACAGTTTTATAGTCCTCAATATAACTAACATTGCAAAACAGGCTTGTATCGGCCCTAAATGATGAAAACTTAACCCCATTCATCTCCAAACGCTCAATTACCTCTTTGTATGCAAATGGAACAACATATGCCTTAGGCAAGACCACCGAATCGGTTGGAACATAATGATTGTAATATTTCAAGCGAATGGTTTTAGGTTTATTGCGATCATAATACAATCTAGGAAGTCCAGAAATACCGCTAGGCTTAAAGCTAAATTCATACCCTAAAAAATCCATCAATTCATAACTCTTTGTATCCAATTTAAAATGATTGTATTTCATAAATCTTGAATTCTGATTCAAACGGAAACCAGTTAAATCTTTCTTCTTTTGATCAATCACTTTAGCACTCGAAACGCAATTCAAAAAGCACTCTAAAAAGTCTCTCGTTGCATCTACCCTCGTATGGAATGGCTTTAACATATGTGTTTCCACCGTAAACCCAATTGTGTGTTTCAAAGATGCCCAACCTGTTGCAAATCGGGGAGATTCATAGAATCCTACCAATCCGCTATCTGGAACTTCCTGCAAGGTATTCACATAGGGCGAAGTTGGCCAACCAGCATTGAGTAAAGACTGTTTCAACAAGGTATCTACCATGAGCGTGGTTTTAACCAAATGTGAAGGCAACTTTTCAATTCGTGTATGAAAATAAGTTAATGTATATTGGTAGTCGGCCCCGTTTGATGTATGATTATCAACGAAAAAATCGAACTTCTCTTTAGCCATAAAAGAAACTAAAGTTTGTGTATTTCTGCTATCTAACTTAATAAAATCGCGATTCAAATCTAAGTTTTTTGCATTCCCCCTAAATCCGTATTCATCGGGCCCATCTTGGTTTGCACGTGAAGTTGAATTTCGGTTTAAAGTTCCATCTACATTGAATTGCAAAATGATGTAAACATCCAAATTTTCAAACATACTTCTAAATCGATGTCCGTCAACAAGCATATCTCTCACAAGCAACATACACGCGTCTGTGCCTTCAGGCTCTCCAGGATGTATGTTGTTATTTATTAAAACCTTAACATTACTTTTATTGAATTTATTTTTAGCTTCGCCTACATTTACTTGTCCCTTTTTTTGAGTTTCAACCAATGGCATCTTCCCTATTTTGAAACAATACATTGGTAAACCAATATCAGTGGTTCCAATTTCAAACAAAGATGTTCTTTGAGGAAAAGCCTTTTGAATTTTTTGATACCATTCAAACGTTTCTGCATAGGTAGCAGTTTTGGTATAATTTCCCTTTTCGTAAGGCGTCAGAAAAAAATCTTCGGGAGTCTTTACTTCTGTGAAAGCGATTTGTTTTTGAGGGACAATTTTCTTTGTGCCCTGTGAATGTGCCTCAGAAAAAGAAGAAACCAATAAAACAATTAGAAGCGCAAATCTCATCGAATTCTATCCATGCTTTGCACCAACTTATCATCGGAACGAATGCCACCAAAAGCTAAAATTGCAAACACAACCATCAAAACAGGCCAAAGAACTTGAAATCCCAAAGTATTGATTGACAAAAGAGCGGTGAATTGCTTTTTAGTTAAATAAAAATCAACCAATAAAACAATTAAGAATGTGAGGTTCAACAACACCAATAATTTTGAAATTTTCAATTGTAATTTACGATTTTTGAACAAGAAAATGGTGTAAATTGAACCAATTGCAATGACAACCATTAAAACCAAATTCAAAAATTTATAGCTAAAAATTGGGCATTCCATGTTTATGTAAAGCGACACTTGGTTCCAAAATTGCATCAAAACCGACGACAAATCTGCACCAGACTTCATCTGGAATTCAGCATAAATAGGGTTCGCAATGATCAACAATGTATCAATTGTAAAAACTAAAAATAGGTAAAGTGTTTGAATGCGTTGTAACATAGTTCAAATATAAAAGAGTTTATGATTCAATGTTTAAAATAATTCTGAAAGTAGTTTTCACATGAGGAGTACTTTCTTTTACAAAAATATGTCCTTCATGATAATCTTCAATGATTCTCTTTGCCAATGACAAACCTAAGCCCCAACCTCTCTTCTTTGTTGTGAAACCAGGTTTGAAGATATCTGTCATTTGATTTCTTTGAACACCTTTTCCGTTGTCAGAAAAATCTATCATGATTTTATCATTCCGCGAAAGCACATTCACCTGTAAATTCCCACTACCTTCCATGGCATCGATGCTATTTTTAATAAGATTTTCAACAACCCAATTAAATAAATTGACATTCAATTTCACAAAGATATCATTGGAAAATAACTTCAAATTAAAATGTACATTCACACCTGATCTAGATTGCATATAGGCAATGGAATCTCTCAATACGGCATTGATTTCAACCGCTTCAAGCACTGGTTCGCTCCCAATTTTGGAAAAACGTTCTGTGATAATTTTAAGTCGATCAATATCTTTACGCATTTCCACAGGTGCATTATCTGGGATGATTTCCATTTCCAAACACTCAATCCAACCCATTAAACTAGAAATGGGGGTCCCCAATTGGTGTGCCGTTTCTTTAGCCAATCCCACCCAAACCTGATTTTGTTCGCTTCTTGTAGAATAAGAAAACGCAAAATAGCTCAGCAACATAAACAATGCTACAATGGCTAAAACAACATAAGGATAGTATTCTAATTCCTTTAAAACACTACTTTTACCATAATAAACCTTATAATGTGTTTTTTCATCAATGGGAATATCAATGGGTTCATTTTCAGATTTATATTCTTCAATTTTCTCTAAAAGCTCATCATCGGAAATCTTCTTTTTTGAACTTTCTTTTTGAATATTAATGTGTTGAACTACCCTTCCAGTTTCACTTACTAAAATTGCAGGAATGGTTGTATTCGATTGAATGATTTTCAAATGAAATCCCAAATCACCTTCGCTATCTGGATCCGATAATATATGTTCTGCATCGGCCCAAATTTCCATTTTTTTTGTTTCTTCCGCAGCAATTTTATCAACCAACCTTTGAGATAAAAACAAGGTAATGATACTAATCAGCAATGCCAATAATAGCAGAATGAGTTTAATCATTCGCTTCAGCTCAAAAGCATTGATTTTTTTAAAATTGAACAATGCCATAGGTTAAAAAATTGCGTTCAATATGGTCTGAATGTCTTTTGTAACATGATATTCTTTGGCGTAAACATGATTTACACTTCCCTCAAAAGTGGTATTTGTCCAATTTCCACTTGGTTTAAAAGCACCATTTTTCAATTTTGGCAAGAAATTAGTTGAATTCGACCCATTGTAACTCACCCATGTTTTCATACCAAACAATACGGGAAACAAATTCTTGTATAATTCAAATATAGATTGTTTGACTAACCCTAAAATGAGCATCAATGGCGCCAATAAAATCAGCAACAATGAAAATAGGACATCAAAAATTCGTTTTCTTCTTTGTTGATGAACTTCAGCAAGAGCGTATTTCACGTCAATCGTAAAAAGTTCACCAGGGTCGTTTTTAGAACTTGAACCAATGATTGACTCGCCTTTATCTGGTGCAATTTTGAGTTGGATACCGCTTTGGGCAAAATCGGCCATCGTTTTCATGATTTCGGCAGCCTGAACGTCTTTTCCACTAAAAATAACCAAATTGGCTTTATAAATTTCTATAATTTCCGACAATTGGTGAATGCCACCTACAAAACCTTCATGTTTATCGGGTTTTGGAAAAACCCAGCCCAGCATTTTATGGTTGACTTGACTTTTATTCAACAATTGTTGGATTCTTTCCGCTTCTTTTTGAGTACCCACAATAATGATTCTTTTTTCAGAATCTGATGTTAAATGAATATCTCCGATTTTAAAAAATTGAGCCACCAATCGAATTGCAAAAAGGATACCCATGGCCCACGCTGAACCAAGTCCAATAATGGCACGCGAAAATTGCAAATCTTTTGGCAAAAATCCATAAACCGCAAATAGAGCAATGGCACCAATGGCAGTTCCCCTGAGCAACCGTCTACCCTTAAACGGCTTATCATATCCCCCAGAAATAAAAACGGCAATCAATACAAACAAAGCATATATTGGAATGTGCAGGAGATAGTAAATATCTGGATAGAAACCCTTTACAAATTTGTGATAGAGCTCCCAATATTTGGCAATACCATAGTATCCAATGTAAATACCAGCGAAATCTACCAATGGCAGAAAGATGGATTGTGCTCCTCTAAAAAATATTGCTAAAAATGCCCTAAAATAAATGGCCAGTTTGATCCAAAAAGCAAACCAACCTGCCATTTTGGAAGAATAATGCTTTTGGGCAAATAGCACCATTGCATTGTAAAAAACCTTCACATAATTTGCCGATTTTCTTTTGGTACTTTCTCCTTTATAGTGAATGATTGTTGTGTCCGCAAAATAAATATTCTTATATCCTCCAAGAATAATGCGATAACTTAAATCGATGTCTTCACCGTACATAAAAAAGGCTTCATCTAACAATCCAACTTTTTCGAGTACCGAATTGCGCATCATCATAAAAGCCCCAGATAAAACATCAACCTCATGGGTTTCATTTTCGTTGAGGTATTTCATATGATAACGACCAAAATATTTCGATTTAGGAAACAAATTCGCTAAACCTGTCATTTTAAAGAATGCAACTTTAGGAGTAGGCAATCCTCTTTTACTTTCAGGTAAAAAATGCCCTTTCCCATCAATCATTTTAACACCCAATCCACCAACATCTTCATGTGAATCTAAATAATTCACACATCTTTCGAGGGTATCTTCTTGTAAAACAGTATCGGGATTTAGAAGCAACACATATTCGCTGTTGCTTTCTCGGATTGCTTGATTATTTGCACGTGAAAATCCTACATTTTGCAAATTTATGATAGTTTTCACCCATGGAAATTTTGTTGCCACCATTTCCATACTTCCATCTACACTATTATTATCAACAACCCAAACCTCAGAATCTAGATTTACAATTGCTTTTTCAACAGACAACAACACCTGTTCTAAAAAGTGCTTTACGTTGTAATTGACAATAACGATTGATAATTTGTGCATTGGATTAGATGTTGTAACTCGTTCTATGCATTAAACTTCTACCTAAAGTTATTTCGTCGGCGTATTCAATTTCACCACCAACCGAAATTCCTCTAGCAATACATGAAATTTTCACATTCAACGATTGCAATTTTTTTGCAATATAGTACATAGTTGTATCACCTTCAACTGTTGCACTCAGCGCTAAGATAATTTCTGAAACTTGATTCAATGAAACCCGTTCAACGAGTTTCTGAATATTGATATCATCGGGCCCAATTCCATCCATTGGCGAAATAAGTCCACCCAAAATATGATATTTACCAAAAAACTGAGAGGTTGATTCAATGGCCATTTGGTCTGAAAAATCTTCCACCACACAAATAATATCGGTCTGACGCATTGAATTACTGCAAATTGCACAAACTTCTGTGTCACTCACATTATAACATTCTTCACACAAATGAAGTTCGGTTTTTAACTTAATTAAAGACTCTGCAAGTTGCGAAACTTCCGTTTCAGGACGCTTCAACAAGTACATTACCAACCTTAAAGCCGTTCTTTTTCCAATTCCTGGAAAACCAGATAAAGCCTCTACAGCCTTTTCTACAATTGTTGATGTAAATTGCACGATGCGAAAATACATCAAACATTATATGTATTTGATTGTGATTACATTTTTTCAAATTAACTTTGCAGTAACATGTACATCGAAGTACTTCAAGCAAAAATTCACAACGTTCGTTTAACTCAAACTGAGTTAAACTACACAGGAAGCATTACCATTGATATGGATTTGGTAGATGCTGCAGGTATGATTCCCAATCAAAAAGTACTCATTGTTAACAACAACAATGGAGAAAGATTTGAAACTTACATTATTGCTGGCGAAAGAGGTTCAGGAATTATTGGTCTCAATGGTGCTGCTGCAAGAAAAGGACAAAAAGGCGACGAACTCATTATCATGACATTCATTTCAATGGAAATTGAAAAAGCCAAATTACACCAACCAAACAATATTTTTCCTGACCAAAACAACCGCTTAACCTTTTAAATTTTGAAAAAACACCTCTCTACAATCATCATGATTGTGCTTGCAATCGTTGTATTTGGATTCATTGGAATAAATACCGACTGGGAAAACACCATACAATCGATTAAAAATGCAAATTATGTAATGATTGGTTTCGGCAGTTTAACCATGGTTGCAGCTCATTTTTTGAGAGCATACAGATGGAATATGCTCACCGAAACAGCAAATTACACATTGAATCATAGAAGAACCTTTTATTCTGTCATGGTAGGATATTTGGTGAATGCAGCAACATCGCGTGGGGGCGAAGTTGTGCGTTGCGCACTCACCACCAAAAGTGAAAAAGTACCCGTAGAAATACTTATTGGCACCGTTATTACAGAAAGAATTATTGATCTCATCTTCATGGCGATTATGGCTGTGTTGTGTTTACTATTGCAATTTGATCAATTCTTTGGTTTTGCAAATCAATATGTTTTCACCCCTGTATTAAACAATCTTTGGGTACTCATTTTCATTCCCGTTTTTGCAATTATTGCGGTTGTCGCATGGAAAAAACTCATCAAAGGAAGCCAAAACAATCAAGATAGTTTAATTGGCCGCTTAATGACGGGTATCAAAAGTATCTTTCAATTGAAAAACCCATTTATGTTTGCTTTGATTTCTCTAGGCATTTGGGTTGGATATTGGGTAGGTATGTATTTCCAACTTCAAGCGCTTGGAATTACTGAACACTTTACAATTGCCAATGCCCTAGGATTGCTCATGTTTTCTGCCGTGGGTGTGGTTATACCTCTTCCTGGTGGAGCGGGTGTTTGGGCGGTTATAGCTTATGGACTTGAATTCATTTACCATATGGACCACGCTCAATCACAAACCTTTGGAATTTTCAATATCGCATTCTCTAATATTTTTCACATTGCAATTGGAGCAATTTGTTATTTACTATTGTTTTTAGAAATTCAAAAATTAGATGCAAAAAACAAAATCAGCGGATAAAATTTGGGAATCCAATTCAATTCAAACCAAAATAAACCTTGTGAAATCACAAGGCAAAAAGGTAGTTTTCACAAATGGATGTTTCGATATTCTCCATGCCGGACACGTAAAATACCTTGAAGAAGCAGCTCATCTTGGCGATTTTTTTGTGGTAGCACTCAATACCGATGAATCTGTTCAACGCTTGGATAAATCTCCTGCCCGCCCACTCCAAAACGAATTTTCTAGAACCAATGTGATGGCGAGTTTGGGTTTTGTAGATGCTGTTGTGCTTTTCAATGAAGACACACCTAAAGAACTTATCGAAATCATTACTCCAGATATTTTAGTTAAAGGAGCTGATTATACAATAGAAAATATAGTTGGCGCCGATTGGGTGATTCAACATGGCGGAACTGTGAAAACTATAGAATTCTTGCCAGGGTTTTCAACTTCAGCAATTGAAAGAAAAATCATTGAAACCCATAAATTGTGATTCTTTTCATACAAATATTACCCTTTCAATTTCATCATTTCACTCTTATTATTTCCTTTTTATTGATTTTAAGTTATTTCTTGATTTGGAGGGAAATTTCAATCAAATTTTTCCAACAAAAAAAGATTCAAACACCTGCTAATATTCTACTTTCCAACAATTCATTATCCGTTGTAATCCCTTTCCGCAACGAAGAAAACAGAATCATTCCTCTGTTAAATTCAATTTTAGACCTGAACACAACGGCAAATTTAGAGTTCATATTCATTGATGACCACAGTATTGATCAAACAGCCAAAATCATTCAAAATCACCAATCATTTCAAAAATTTAATGTTAAATTGTTTCAGGTTGCTCCAAATGAATCGGGTAAAAAACATGCCATTCAAACTGGTGTCCAAAATGCATCCTACCCCATCATTCTCACAACAGATGCCGATTGCGAGTTCCAACCAGAAACAATTGATACACTTTTGTTGGCCTATCTACAAAACGAAGCTAATTTTTGTATAGGGCCGGTATTTTTTCAATCTTCTAAGTCAACTCCATTCCTGAGTTACCAAAAAATTGAAAACACTTCGCTCGTAGCGCTAGGATTATATCAATTCAACACTCGTAAACCAACCATGGCAAACGGTGCTAATTTGATGTTTAACAGAGCGTTATTCTTGAAATTAAATCCGTTTCAATCAAACCAAAACATTGCTGGTGGCGACGATATTTTCGCCCTTGAAGCATTTTACCTTCACAACTCTGAAAAAGTCATTTCCGTTGCCAACCCAAATGCTGCCGTTTATACAATTGTGGTTGATAATTTCAGTGAATTCTGGCAACAACGTGTCCGCTGGATTCGTAAAACAATGTCACAAAAGACAAAAAATACCGCAAAATCGCAAATTTTACTCGCTTTATTTTTCTTGATTTTTTGGGGACTTTCCCTGATTTCGTTGTTTCAACAACACTATGAAATCACTGCAATTCTATGGCTTGGGAAACTTTTTTCGGATGTTTTTTGTATTTGCAAAATCTTCAAAACACTCAACCAAAAAACCAATCTTAAAGAAATCTTTTACGCATCTATTTTTCAAAATTTTTTCATTCCAACCCTTGGTGTTTTTTCCGCTTTTCAAAAAAAGGTCTATTGGAAAAGCAGAACCTATTAAAATCATTTTCACCCTCATTTTTTCTTTTCTTTTGAGGGATATTTACTGCCAAACATACTTTAACGACAGTTTTTTAACGCCATTTTGGCCCGGCAATGTTTCAGGCGACACATCTAAATTCACCAGAGGGAACTCTCGTCTAACCTCAAATTCAACCAATCTTTCAAAACACAGTTTTGGCCTCCAATTCCTCTCAAAACAAAGCAATGCTTTTGAACTTGAGGCTACCATCAATTGCGACATTAATTTATCGAGTTCCAATTTTATTGATTTGGGCTTTCGAGATAGCCTTCAAAAAACAACATTTATTCGCCTTGGAAATACACAAGATCAATTTCAATTATTCTTACAAGACAGTTTATGTTTTGTTGGTGTAGAAAAAGAATTCAACGTGTCGAATATAAAATTGAACTTTAAAATGATCGTCACCAACCAAAACCTTAAAATAATCCAACTCAACTTACTCGATAAAACTAAAAAAGAATACATTCTTCCATTGAATAGAGCTCCCCTCCAATGTATCCAAGGATTTATTCAGATCACACAATATGGAAGTTCTGCCATTGGCAAACATTCTTTGACAAACATTTATTTGGGTCCGTTTAGAATAGACACTATCCCACCTAAAATAAAATCAATCAAGCAAATTAAAAACACCATAATTGAAATTTCATTTTCTGAACCAATACTCAAACCTAAATCCCATCATTTAGCGAGCAAGCAAATTCCAATTGATTCAATTTTCATGAATAACGACTCAACAATAATGTATTGTATGTTGCAAAATAAACTTCATCAATCTTTTGATTCACTGAATTTATTCATAAAGGAAATAACAGATTTAAGTGGTAACAAATCCAACAATTTAAATGGCATTTGCCAGTATTTATATATTGACACACCTGAATATGGCGACCTTATTTTAACAGAAATCATGGTAAAACCATACCCAACTTTGGGGCAATTACCTGAAAAAAAGTACATCGAAATACACAACACAACCAACCAATATTTCAATGCCAATTGTTTGATATTGACCGATCAATATTCTCAATGTTTTTTGCCTAATTACATCATTAAACCTAAAGAATATTTATCCATTGGTTACAAAGGAGACACATCCGATTTCAAATTCACAAATTTTCTAGGGGTTCATTCATTTCCAAGTTTCAACCAGGAAGAAGATTACATTATCCTTAAAACAAAAAGAAATAAAATTCTATTTCAAACGTATTTCCAAGAAAACCTGATGAATAGTGACCATAGAAATGGAGGATATTCGCTCGAAAAAATTGATGTGATTCATGGCACGCAAGAATGCGAAAATTGGCGCACCAACAGGAACATAGGGGGTTCACCAGGCAAATCCAATGACCAAACTGCCATCTATGTCCCTCAAAAATTAAAAATTATAGAAGCTTATCATTCGGCAGACTCGATTTATATAAGAGTGAACAAAACTTTAAATCCCAATGCCAAATTCGCAGCTTATTGTAATGGAATCGAGATGAAATTAAGTTTAAAACAAAATGAAATATTGACAGGTAAATTGTCTCTATTACTTGTAAATCTTCCAAAATTAACAATTGAAAACATCCTAGAAAGCGATTCATTAATTACAACAGTTGGGAATATAATCTCTTCCTATAAATACAGTTACAACCATTCACGAATTGATTTCAATGAAATTTTATTTCATAATTTCTCAGGGAATCCAGATTATATTGAATTTGTAAACAACGACACTTCCGCCTTATTTCTTGATCAGTTTGTACTCAATATATACCATGAAAATGGTCTTGGCATCAAGCAACAATTCCCACTTAAAAATACAAATAGATGGTTGCTTATGCCTTCTGAATATATGTGTTTCACAAGTGAAAAATCAAAAATACTAGATCAATTTCCCAATTCAAATAAACATTCAATTATTGAAAAAAGTGGATTCCCGAATTTCATGAGTGAATCAGGCGAATTGGGTATCATTCATTTAAATGCGCGGCCAACCGAGGTGAGTCAATTGAATTATAACTCCAAGATGCACAGTGAATTTTATAGTGAAACCACAGGCATTTCATTAGAAAAGCTCAATGAAATCCTTCCAAGTTGTGAAATAAACTCATGGAATAGCGCAACCCAGACCTCAAATTATGGCACACCAGGAATCGAAAATTCGATGAAAATACACCTAACAAATTTTAAATTGAACAATCATTTTTCAATTCGAAAAAATACACTTAATGGTAATGAACCATTAATTTTAGACTATTCATTCAACAAACCTGGGTACATATTGAATGCATCTATCTACAATAAAAATGGATTTTTACTCTCGAATTGCATTCAAAACCTAAGAATTTCAAACGAAGGTTTTGTAAGTATCATGCCATATTTCCATTTCCAGATGCTTCCCCCTGAAAATTATATTTTAAAACTTGAAGCTTTCTTGCCAAATGCTGACCTTTGCAAACAAGTCATCCGATTCACCGTCTTAAATAAAAACTAAATTGACACTCCTGGAAATCAAAAAAGATTTTAAAGCATCTTGCGAAAATCATTTCAATCAAACTGAAATCAATCAATTTTGGAAATGGTTTGAGGAGAATTTAGAAAAGATTGCAGATGAAACAATCCGCGAGAACAGCTACAAACAGTGGTTAGATGAATTGTTAACTGGCAAACCAATTCAGTATATTTTTGGTTATTCATTCTTTCATCGTTACCAGTATTTTGTTGATTCCCACACACTCATTCCAAGACCTGAAACAGAGGAGCTTTGTGAGCTAATCTTAAAAGAAAATGACGGCTTGAATAACTTAAATGGCATTGATATTGGAACTGGAAGTGGATGCATTCCTTTAACGTTATTAAATGAAAGGGCAGATTGGCATTTTGATGCATGGGATATTTCTGAAGGCGCCTTAAAGACAGCACAAAAAAATGCTCAGAAATATGATCTGTCGAATAGGATAAATTTTTCTAAAGTAGATTTTTTATCTTATCAATACCAAAACAACAATTATGATTTAATTATTTCAAATCCGCCATATATTGCAAAAGAGGAACTCTCCGGAATGGACCATAGAGTGGTTGCTTTTGAACCACATTTGGCTCTCTTTGTAAATGATCATGTCATGGAATTTTACGAAGCTTTATATCACTTTTTCCAATCTAATTCCAATACAACAGCACAATTATGGATGGAAACCCACCAAGACCATTGCGATAAAGTGGTGGAACTATTTTCCGAAAAGTTTCGTGCAAAAAAAATCGAGGATTTTTCTCAAAACCCTCGATTTGTATGTGTAACAAAATATTAATTACTTTTTCAATTCAATAAAACCGCCGTTATTTCTCAATTCTCCAGTTTTGTAAATTTGAGTTAAGGTTGTATAAATGCCTTGTGCGTAACGCTTTTGATCTTTTTCACCACTTTGCAAGAATAAATTTGTGATTAATTCTTTTGAAGTTATAGGTGCAGTTATCGTTCTCATGTAATTGATGATGATGTCTTTTTTCGTTAATTCACCAGCCTTTTTCCTACCACCACCTTTTCTACCTTCCGAATTTGCTGGACGACCTCTCTTGCCTGCTGGCTTAGTCACCAATTTTGCAGGACGTCCAACCGAACGCTTGATGCCAGTTCCGCCTGTTGTTAATTTATGACGGTAATCTTTTGCTCTGTTTTTCCAAAGTTGGATAGACAAATTGGCTTTACCCAAAGCCTTCTCTATCTCTTTTTTATTCTTAGCTTCAACTTTTTCTAATTCTTTTGATGCTAAAGCCTGCGCTTTTTGAATGGCACCCAATAAATTTTGAACTTCTTTCTCCAAAGCTTGAAAAACCGCATTGTTACTGCCTTTAACACCAGTTCTTGTCGATTTAACTTTGTTCTTAGATCCAGGTTTACGACCTCGCTTCTTTGGTCCTGAAGAAACGGAGATCTCTTGGTTATCGTTTTTCATAGTTGATAATTTTTAAATAAATTTTGTTTGATTCGTTGCAAATTTCTGAATTTCATTCTATAAAATAAATTTTTTATGTCGAATTTTATTTAAACTTTAACGATAATTAATTTTAACTATGATTTAATTCATTCATAAAACCAATAAAACATTGATAATCAAATATATTTACACAAAACTAAACCATCCTAAAAATCTTATTTGTAAAGTTTTTATGACAAAAATATTACATTCGCTCACATTATTATTCGCCGCTATTTAGGGTTTGTTACTAATTTAAATTCAAACACATTTAATGTTTCATTATTTTCAAAAGACTTTATCCATGTAAAACATTAATTTTGCAGCAATGCTCAGCAATATTCAGCACCCTAGTCAAATTCATGACCTTTCAGAAATTCAATTATCTGAACTTGCTGATGAATTGCGAAATTATATTATTGAAACAATTCTCCTTCACGGAGGTCATTTTGCCGCAAATTTGGGTGTTATAGAATTAACCGTTGCCCTATTAAACCAATATAATCTGAATAACGATGTAATTCTTTGGGATGTTGGACACCAGTCTTATCCATACAAAGTACTCACCCAAAGAAAAAATCAACTTCAATCTATTCGTAACTATCAAGGAATTTCAGGTTTCCCAAAAATAGAAGAAAGTGCTTTCGATCACTTTGGCACAGGACACTCAAGCACAGCAATTTCTGCAGCAATGGGTATGGCAATGGCTGCAAAAATTGACAATGAATCTGATAAAAATTTTATTGCGGTTGTTGGAGATGGAGCACTTACCGGTGGAATGAGCTACGAAGCCATTAATAACCTCTTAGGGTCGAACTTGAATGTAACAGTGATTCTGAACGACAATCAAATGGGTATAGACCCCAACACTGGGGCATTAAACCACCATTTAATGGATTCAAACAATCTAGAAATTCAAAACTGGTTTCAATGGTTTGGTTTGATTTATCATGGCCCAATCGACGGTCACAACATCAATGAACTTACTGAGGCTTTTATGTCCCTCAAGAAAATTCAAGGACCAAAATTATTGCATGTCAAAACCATCAAAGGCAAAGGGTATGAACCAGCCGAAAAGGAGCAAACCAGATACCATGCAACAAACAAATATGTCAAAATTCAACCCAATGATATGCCGTCTAAAAAATGGCAAGATGTATTTGGCGACATTCTCATAGAAGTTGCAAAAAAACATGAAGAGGTCGTTGGAATTACCCCGGCAATGCCAAGTTCTTGTGGAATGTTGAATGCAATGAAACTGTTCCCTAACAGATTTTTTGATGTTGGAATTTCAGAGCAACACGCAGTAACTTTTGCCGCAGGACTTGCCACAAAAGGAAAAATTCCGATTGTGAATATTTACTCTACTTTCTTGCAACGCGCTTACGACCAACTCATTCACGACGTTGCGTTACAAAACCTTCCTGTAATCTTTTGCATTGATCGCGCTGGCCTGGTTGGCGAAGATGGACCAACACATCATGGAGCTTTCGATATTTCATTTCTTAATTGTATTCCTCAAATTGAAATTTTTGCGCCAATGGACGCACAAGAATTGTGTAATGCCATTTGTTATGGAATCGAAGCAAGAAAACCTATTGCCATAAGATATCCTAAAGGTACTTTAACGGATTGCGAATGGACAGTACCCCCAAACAATGTTGAAATTAATTTTCCCCCAAAGACAGATATCCAACACCATAAAATTGCTATCGTATCTACGGGTAACGCCTCTACCATTGCACTTCAAGCCATTGAAGAAGGTGGTTTAAATGTCGATTTTTTGCATTTTCCGCAAATAAAACCAATGCCAATTTGTGATTTAAGCCATTATAAAACCGTCATTACAATTGAAGATGGCAGTATTCGTGGAGGATTTGGCGAAACATTAGAAACACAGTATTCTTTTGAGGGACAATGGATTCATTTGGGAATTCCCGACGAATTTATTGCGCATGGCAGTAATGAAATCCTTTATGAAATTGCAGGATATGGCGTCAATGCCATCATTAAAACAGTGCAATTAGCTGAGTAAATTTACCCAATTTTGAATGAGTATTTGACCTTGTGGGGTGAGCACACTCTCTGGATGAAATTGCACCGCAAAAATTGGCAATTGAACATGCTGAATGGCCATAATTTCACCATTACAAGTAGCAATTGGCTCAATTTCTGCTGAGTTTTCTGTCATTTCAACAACAAGTGAATGGTATCTCCCTACTTTCATGGGATTTTCGATATTTAGAAAAACATTACCGTCTTTATGTTCAACCAATGATGTTTTTCCATGCATTGGCAAATTTGCTAGTTTCAATTCCATCCCAAAGAACTGTCCAATTGCTTGTTGACCCAAACAAATTCCCAAAATTGGAAATTTACGACCAACCAACACTTCTAAAAATTGCATCAATTCACCCGCTTCAATGGGCGTTTTAGGTCCAGGACCTATCACCACTGCATTTGCGTTAAAAATTTTATCTTGATTTTCGAATAATTCATTGTGATGAAACAATTCAACTTCACTTCCAGTATTTTTAAAATAATGGATCAAATTGAAAGTAAAACTGTCGAAATTATCTATAAATGCAATTTTCAAACGGCAAACTTTTTACTGACACCAGGAACAAAATCTTTGAGATAAAATGGCTCAAAATAAGCAACATCTTCAAAGGATTCATTTTGAAATTTAGTTGAAGCCATCGCGATCATTTGCGAGGCAAGTGGACCTAAATCCTCAGCACCAACCTGAACATTCAACAACCTCAATGCCTTTTCGTTAGAATTCCCAACAAAGGCAACATGATTCCAGTTTTCATCATACAAATGTTCGACTAAAATTGTGGCTTCAATGTCTGTTGATCCTTGATTTCGATAGATTTTTTTCATAAATACTTCATCACGTCGGGCATCTATCATTGCAAATACGACTTCAATTAAAGGATGCTTTTCAAGTACAAATTGCCCCATGGCTTGAAGTCCATCAACAGCAATCAAGGGGACATGCTTCGCATAGCAAATTCCCTTCGCCAAACTAACACCAATTCTCAGTCCAGTGTAACTTCCCGGACCTGAATTTACCGCAACTGCTTTTAATTCAGCATTTGAATTCTCAATAAAATTGAGTGCATTTTGAACCAAAACGGGCAATTTTTCTGAATGACTTTGAGGGACATGGACCACCTCTTCGAAGCACAATTTACCGGTTGCATCACAAATTGCAACAGATGGAAAGTCGGCAGAAGATTCAATAATTAGAATCACCTTGCAAATATAGGGAATAACACTTTCCACTTTGCCCTATTTTAAATACCTTTGTACTACATTTTAAAGTTATGACAAAAGAAGTGTTTATCGTTGGTGCAATGCGCACTCCCCTAGGAAGTTTCAATGGATCTTTAGCTTCAGTTTCTGCAACAAAACTTGGTGCCGTTGCAATCAAAGCCGCTTTGGAACAAGCGAACATCAACCCTGAATTGGTTGAAGAAGTACTTATGGGCAGTGTTTTGCAGGCGGGACTTGGCCAAGCGCCAGCGCGTCAAGCAGCGAAATTTGCCGGAATTTCCGACAATGTTCCTGCTACAACAATCAACAAAGTTTGTGCAAGTGGTATGAAGGCTATTGCGTTGGCTGCTCAAAGCATTCAACTTGGAAACGCCGACATCGTTGTAGCTGGTGGTATGGAAAACATGAGTCAAGTGCCTCATTACCTTCCTGGTTCACGCGGTGGCTTTAAATATGGGAATACCGCATTGGTTGACGGTATCATCAATGATGGTTTGACCGATGTTTACAGCAATGAATTGATGGGAAGTTGCGCTGAATTGTGTGCTGCTGAATATGGTATCACCCGTGAAGATCAAGATACTTTTGCTCGCACCAGCTATGAGCGTTCTGCAAAAGCTTGGGCTGAAGGCAAATTTGCAAATGAAATTGCTCCGGTAACTATCCAAACCCGTAAAGGTGAAGTGATTGTTTCTGAAGATGAAGAATATAAAAGTGTTGATTTTTCTAAATTCCCTACCCTAAGAACTGTTTTCAAAAAAGACGGAACAGTTACAGCCGCGAATGCAAGTACCATCAATGACGGTGCGGCAGCGTTGGTTTTGGTGAGTGGAGAAAAATTGAAAGAACTTGGTTTAACACCTTTGGCTAAAATTATTGGTAGCGCAGATGCTGAGCAAGCTCCGGAATGGTTCACCACAACTCCAAGTAAGGCTTTACCTTTAGCCGCTAAAAGAGCTGGTATTGAAGTGAGTGACTTAGATTTTGTTGAACTTAACGAAGCTTTTGCAGTTGTTGGTTTAGCGAATAACAAAATCATGAACCTCTCTGCAGATAAAGTGAATGTAAATGGCGGTGCTGTTTCATTAGGACATCCATTGGGTGCCTCTGGCGCGAGAATCATTGTTACCTTGGTGAATGTTTTGAAACAAAACAACGGTAAACTTGGTGGCGCTGGTATTTGCAATGGTGGCGGTGGTGCTTCAGCAATGGTCATTGAAAATTGCTAATTTTCATTTCTTCCAAATAAATTCATTAATTTTAACGTTTTAATGCTAATGAATATGGTGCGTTTTCTCTCAATTGCCGTCTTTTTCTTAATATCAATTATATGTCCAAGCGACTTGAAAGCGCAAGATTTCTTGGCCCCTATTGATTTGGAAAAAACGATTCTTAAAATCAATTTAAAACCACTCGCTGCACCGTCTGATTCTGAAAGAATTAAGGCTTCTTATGAAATTCAAGATTTACTTCTTGAGGGACTTTTGAATCCTCTTTCATTTGGTTACCCTTTCGATTCGCTGCGCTATTCTACCATTGCAATTGCATCCCACAAAGATGCAGATGCACGTATTTTCTCCTTTAATACAATTCTGTTAAACGGGAAATTCATGCATTTTGGAGTGATTCAACAGCGCATTAAAAAGCAGGTCCGAACTTTTATTCTTTTAGATACTGCCGAGAATTTGCCAAAAGATTGTGAAGACGAAACTTATACCTTAAACAAATGGCCGGGTGCTCTTTATTATCAAATGCAACCTTATAAATTTCAAGGTAAAAATTTAATGTTGTTAATGGGGTTTGATGGACATAACTCAAATAGCAACCGCTCAATTTTAGATGTTTTATACTTTGAAGATGGCGAACCAGTTTTTGGATTTCCTCTATTTAGAGATAATGAGGAAGACCCAAGTTCTTCAAATAGGGTTGTTTTTGAATATCACAAATCAGCTCAAATGGTTTTGAGATATCAACCTGAAGATAAAGTTATTGTGCTCGATCATCTTGGTCCTGCTTATGAAAAAGTAAGAGGAAATAAAGCGTATTACATTCCTACAGGTGATTACGATGGATATCCTTTAACAGGAAAGTCTCTCATTAAAAAATCTTTAACAACTATGGCTTTTGCCCAAGATCCTAAACCTTTAGATCCTAAGTTATTGCCAATTCCAGAAGATTTACAACCTAAATCACCCGAGGACAAAACCATTGACACTGAAAAGTCTACCGACGAACCCGATAGCGAATCTAAGTCTACCGAAAAAAAGAAATCAGAGAAACCAAAGGTTGAAAAGCCAAAAGTTGAAAAGAAACCTGAACCAAAAACGGAAAAGAAAAAACCTGCGAAAAAATCAGATGATGACGAAGACGATGACGACGACGACGACGATGACGATAACGAAGATTAATTCCTAAAATCTGAAGTCACCTTCATTTTGGCACTTGTCTCATCCCATTCTTTTTGTACTTGACTTCCTAAATTCACTCCGCAACCGGCATAATACAATTGCTTATTTTGAGTGATTTTAGCACACCTTAAGTTAACATTTAAATTCAAAATTGAATTATATTTAGGACCCCAAAAACCAGCAAATAATTCACGTTGAAAATCTTCGTGTTTATTGATCCATTGAACTGCTTGTTCTTTCGGATAACCAGCTACTGCAGGAGTTGGTGAAAACGAATTTAAAAAATTAGAAACATCTGAAGTCTGAATCTCAACCTTAAAAACACTTTGCAAATGTCTTAATTGACCACTTTGGGTTTCCCTAATTTCAGTTTCTCTTGGGACCTCCAATCCTAATTCATTGAACTTTTCCAAGATGAATTTTGTGGTGACACTCTGCTCTAATTTTTCTTTATTCGACCATTTTTCACTTGAGTTAGTTAATGTTCCAGCCAAACTCATTGTAGTTAAAACATTGCCTTCCAATTGAATGAGCGTTTCAGGCGAAGCGCCTATCCACAGTCCAAAATTAGGAGTATAAACCAAGGAAATGAGTGCTGTTTTATGATTATTGAGTAGGTTTCCAAACCAATTTGAAACTTTTAAAGTGTTAAAATCCACTTCTTCAGCTAAAATCCTACTCGCAACAACTTTTTCCAAATTTCCGAGGGATATTTCATTTTGAATCAACAAAACTACATTCGAAAACGCGTCGAAAGTGGTAGAATCTTGACTCGATATTTCAAGGTTTAGATTTTGTCCTTCAAGAAAAGCAGCCAAATTTTCTAATTCACAGGTTTCGATTTGACCTTGAATCTGAAAAATTTCACTTGCTTTCGCCCAAGGGGAAAGAATATAACCATCGGATAAGGTGTTCACATCCCAATTCAATGGAAGTTGCACCAAATTTCCTTTGCAAATTTTTAAATGAGCATTGTTGGGTTCTCGGAAAATTGCAAAAGATATTGGCATAATTTATTGCACTGGAACAACAGCCATACCCATGGTACCTTTACAAACAAGTTTTCCTTCTTTTTGAAAAATTGAAACTTCCCAAACCTGACTTTTTTTACCTAAATGAATCGCAACAGCCTCTGCTTCAACAAATTCACCTTCTAAAACAGGTCGAAAATGATTGCCAGTAATTGATTGTCCAAGTGCTACCCATTTGCTACGATCTATCACCAAATTGGCAGCCATGCTTCCAACAATTTCAACGATTGCCATTGAGGCACCACCATTAAGCATGCGAATTGGCTGGCAATTACTTGAATTCACTTCCATCTTCGCCTTTAAAGTAGACGCTGTAATTTCTGTAAAAACGAGTCCTATGGCCGTTGACATTGTATTTTCACAACGTTTGTTTAGTTCATCTATGCTTATATTTGCAGTATCAAAAATATTGGCCATCATTCATGCAAAATTCAGACACTCGAATCAAAAAAACAATATATTTAATTCGGCATGGCCAAACAGACTTCAACAAACAAGGAATTGTTCAAGGTTCTGGAGTAAATTCTTCTTTAAATGAAGAGGGACATTTGCAAGCAAGTAAATTTTACGAAGCTTTCAACCATATACCCTTCAACAAGATATATGTCACTGAGCTCCAACGTACCCATCAAACAGTTGCTCCGTTTGCAGAAAAAAATATTGCTATAGAAATAGTTCCAGAATTTAATGAGATTAATTGGGGAATATTGGAAGGAAAAGTCCCTACAAAAGAAAATACAGAAACATTTCAAAGAATATTATCCCTATGGCGGAGCGGAGAACTCAACATTGCCATTGAAGGTGGCGAAACGCCAATTGACATGTATCATCGACAAAAAAGTGGTTTAGAGAGAATTTTGAAAACCAACCACGAAACCATTTTAATCTGCATGCATGGTAGGGCAATGAGAAGTTTTCTTTGTTTATTAACTGGAACAGAATTGCATAAAATGGATGATTTTGAACACAACAATGTTTGTTTATACATGCTCGAAGAATCAGAAAACAATCTCTTTGAAATAAAACTTCACAATTATTTAGACCACCTTTAATCTATGGAAAATCCAAATATCAATATCACAATTATAGACCGTGAAGGAAATTCTCAAACCTACGAGGCTCCTACCGATATGAATATGAATCTCATGGAATTTTGCAGAGCTGTAGAATTACCGGTAAAGGGCGAATGTGGAGGGATGGCAATGTGTGCTACATGCCAAGTTTATGTAGAAAGCAACACTGAGTTACCTGAGAAAACCGATGGAGAGATAGACATGTTAGATCAAGCATTCTTTGTAAAAGAGAATTCACGATTGGGCTGTCAAATTCATTTGCACGAGGGTATTGAAGGTTTAGTTGTTCGACTTGCGCCTGAGGTAGATTAATATTTTTTAAAATATTCTTGATTTTATAAATCGTTTAATGTATCTTCGCACTCCTTTTTAGCAAAGAAATGGCAAATCATAAATCCGCAATCAAAAGAATCAGAGCCAATGAGGCTAAGCGTGACTTAAACAAGTATCAGCATAAAACCGCGCGTAACATAGTTAAAACAATCCGTAAATCTTCTGATAAAGCAGAAGCATCGGCGTTATTATTAACCGCAATCAGTGCTCTTGACAAGTTGGCAAAAAAGAATGTAATTCACAAAAACAAAGCAAGCAACTTGAAATCAAGTTTGCAAAAGCATGTGAATGCATTGGCGTAAATTGAATTAATTTTTTTCATATTATAGAAAAAAGACGGCTTCGGTCGTCTTTTTTCATTTCAATTCATTATTGAAATGGACCATCACAAATACGGCTGTAACTTTTTCAAAGCCGTAGGACCTATTCCATGGGCATTTTTAAGCACTTTCAAATCTATTCTCTTTAAATCATTCACAAAGTATACTTCCAATCGAATCAAAGCCCTCAAAGCAGGCTTAGAAAGCTTCATTGACAATAGAATAGATTCCATTTTTGAAATTTCTTTTTCGAAATAGTCATTCATCCCTTCATTCAATTTCAATTCACACTTTGTCATATTAAACCGGTTATTTAAAACAAAAATCCAATAAAATAACTAAAATACAAATTTCAAATGGCATAAAAAAAGCCATTGAAAAACCAATGGCTTAAACTTAATAAGGATAATCAATTACTTTACAAGTGTACCGATTGATTCACCTTGCATCAATTTCAGAAGATTACCAGGCGTATTCATATCGAACACCACAATTGGTTTATTATTTTCTTGACACAAAGTAATAGCCGTTAAATCCATCACCGCAAGTCCTAGATCATAAACTTGTTTAAAGCTAATTTCATTGTATTTAACCGCATTTTGATTCTTTTCTGGATCAGAATCATAGATTCCATCAACACGGGTACCTTTGATAACCAAATCGGCCTCAATTTCCACAGCTCTTAATGAAGCGGCAGTATCGGTTGTAAAATAAGGATTTCCGGTTCCGGCACCAAAAATAACCACCCTACCTTTTTCGAGGTGACGCATGGCTCTACGGCGAATAAAAGGCTCACCTATTTGTTCCATTTTAATTGCAGAAAGCAAACGAGTGGTCATTCCAAACTTCTCGAAAGACCCTTGAATGGCCATTGCATTCATCATGGTTGCGAGCATACCCATATAATCGCCTGTTGCACGATCAACCACACCACCCTGGGCACCTTGAACACCTCTAAAAATATTTCCACCACCTATCACTATAGCCACTTCAACACCAGCGTCTACAATAGATTTAACTTCTTTAGCATATTGCTCTAAAACGGCAGGATCAATGCCATATTGTTGATTGCCAAGGAGAGCTTCACCGCTCAATTTAAGGAGGATTCTTTTATATTTCATATTGTTGTGTATTTGCAAAAAAAATCCCCCGAATTTCGGAGGATTTTTTAAAAATTTTATATTGATTATCCGAGTTGAACTCTTCTAAATTGTTTGATAGTTAATCCAGCTTCAGTGTCTTGCAACATTTTAGCAACAGTTTTACTGCCATCTTTCACAAACTCCTGATTCAACAAAGTAGAATCTTTGTAGAATTTTTCAAGTTTACCCATAGCAATTTTTTCAATCATTGCTTCAGGCTTACCTTCTTGACGAGCTTGTTCTTTACCAACTTCCAATTCACGTTCGATCGTTGAAGCATCCACTCCATCGCGGTCAACTGCCACTGGATTCATTGCAGCAATTTGCATTGCAGCATCTTTACCAGCAACCATATTTGCATCAGAAGGAGCGTTGTTCATTTCTACCAAAACACCCATACGGTTAGCACCGTGAATGTAAGATACTACATTGGCACCTTGAATGATTTCGTATTTCACAACGTCGATCTTCTCACCAATTTTAGCAACTTCGTCTAACAAACGAGCTTCAATTGTAGCGCTTCCCATAGGAAGAGCTTTCAAAGCTTCAAGTGTAGCTGGTTTATTTGATAAAGCAATCTCTGCAACTTCTCTTGCGAAGGCAACGAAATTATCGTTTTTACCTACAAAGTCAGTTTCGCAACTTAACACAATGATTACACCTGTAGAAGAGTCGGCAGAAGTTAATGCAATTACTGCACCTTCTGTAGCATCTCTATCGGCACGTTTCGCTGCAATTTTAGCTCCTTTCTTACGCAAAAAATCAATTGCGCTTTCAAAGTCACCACCAGTTTCAGCCAACGCTGCTTTACAATCCATCAAACCTGCACCTGTCATTTGGCGCAATTTGTTTACATCTGAAGCACTTATAGTTGTCATTTTTGTTTTTGTATTAATAGATTAAGCTTCAGCAGCAACCTCTTTCGGAGCTTCTACTTTATTTTCTTCTTCAGACTTTTCTCTTTTACGCTCAGCGGTACCTTCTAGAATAGCGTTAGCCAATTCAGAAGCTATCAACTGAATGCTCTTAGAAGCATCATCATTACCTGGGATAGCATAATCAACTGCAGTTGGATCTGAGTTTGTATCAACTAAACCGAAAGTAGGAATATTCAAACGAACTGCTTCAGAAACAGCAAGATGTTCTCTTTTAACGTCAACCAAGAAAATTGCACCTGGAAGTTTTGTCATATCTTCGATACCACCTAACATTCTAGCCAATTTAATTTTTTCACGATCAAGCATCAAACGCTCTTTCTTGTTAATGCGCTCGAAAGTTCCGTCGTTAGCCATTCTGTCGATAATTTGCATTCTTTTGATGCTTTTACGAACAGTTTGGAAGTTGGTAAGCATACCGCCTAACCAACGTTCAGTAACGAAAGGCATTCCAGCACGTTGAGCCTCTTGCATCACGATTTCTTTTGCTTGTTTCTTAGTTGCCACAAATAATATGCGACGACCAGACTTAGCAATGTTTTTAATCGCAGCCTTAGATTCTTCTAATCTTGCCTCTGTTTTTTTAAGATCGATGATGTGAATACCATTCTGTTCCATAAAGATATACGGAGCCATTTTGGGATTCCATTTGCGGGTAAGGTGACCGAAATGTACACCAGCATCGAGCAAATCTTGTTGAGTATAAGCCATTTTTATTATTAACGTTTTGAGAATTGGAAACGCTTACGCGCTTTCTTTTGACCTGGTTTCTTGCGTTCAACCACGCGAGGATCACGTGTCATGAATCCTGCATGTCGTAATACAGATTTAAATTCTGCATCAATATCTACTAAAGCTTTAGAGATTCCTAAACGAATCGCCTCTGCTTGACCGCTAATTCCACCGCCACGTACATTCACCATCACATCATATTTGTTTTGGTTGTCTGTAAGTGCAAATGGAGCTTGCACAGATGTTTGATGCCATGCTAATGGAAAATAAACTTCCAATGCTTTATTGTTTACAATTACTTGTCCGCTTCCCTCCTTGAGGTAGACTCTCGCCACAGCGGCTTTTCTTCTGCCTGAGTTGTTTATCATAATTCTCAGTTATCGAATTTCAATTCTTTAGGTTGTTGTGCTACATGAGGATGTTCAGTTCCTTCATAAACGAATAGATTATGAAATAACTTTCTTCCTAAACGATTCTTAGGCAACATGCCTTTGATCGCCATTTCAATTAACTTTTCTGGTCTAACATTCTTAGCCAAAGAACTTCTTTGTCCTCCTGGGTATCCAGTGTGACGCAAATATTCTTTGTTTTCCATTTTCATTCCTGTCAATACTATTTTTTCAGCATTGATAACAATAACATTGTCTCCACAGTCTACGTGTGGTGTGAAACTTGGCTTGTTCTTGCCACGAATGATCATTGCAATCTGAGACGACATACGTCCCAATGTTTGACCGTCGGCGTCTACAACATACCAACACTTAGTGGCTGTTGCTTTGTTTACCGAAATTGTTTTATATGTACTCAGTGGGTTCACTTTACGTAACGTTGATTTCTTTTTGGGGTTGCAAAAATAGTAAATATTTTCTCGGATAACAAGATATCCACAAACTTTTTTTACAAGATATTTTATTAGACACTCAAAACTACCGAAATTATTGGAAATTTTTGATTCAAATTATTGACTACCAATCGTCCTCTTCTGGCTTGTATGGCGCTCTCAATGCATAAGAAATTGATGCTACCATATCTTTAACTTCTCGGTCTGCCGCCAAAAGAAACTTATCTGTTGCCTCGTAACCCCTTTTAACGCGCATGTAATACTCATGATACGTTTTCGTAGGATTTCCAACTAAGCCCTCTCCCGATTGGAGATGTACAAAATTACCGAATTGATATTTAAATCTTGAATCTTGAAAGCGAATCACAAACTTGTATTCTAACATTCCTTTGGCCGATTTACTGTAACGACCATTGACAATAACCATTGGAATTTGAACAACCACCGTTAAATGATGCGCTTGTTTATCCTCAATTAACATCTTTTTAAAAACAGACTTTCCGTACTTTTTATTCAAAAAGCGCTTTGCTCTCCAATATAATGAGTCTGATGTACACATATCGCACTCCTCATTTTCAACAACACCTTCGTAAAAAATAATTTCACGCATACTGTCGTATGGCGGTACAAAACGCGTATACGCAACTTTCTTCGAAACACTTGAAGAATCGCCAAAACCCGCTCCCTTCGCTGTATCAGTAGAACCTCCTCCAAAATCCCATTGCCCGTTTGTATAACCACAAACCACAAATGCAAATAATAATGAAAAGACCTTGATGTAATTCCTCAATCTTCCCTGTGCTTTATCCATTACGATGTTCAATTTTCGATTGTTTTAATTTTAAAAAGTGCGAATATAATTGTCTTGCCGTTATTTCTAACATTCTTTTTTGAATAAGAAAATAATTGTCCTTTTTAGTATTCATATTTTACACTAAAATATCTCATCCACAAAAAAATCAAATACTATAACGTAAAAAATACAATTTTATTTTAGGGGAGCGTTAAATCTTCCTTTGCTAAAAATCCTCCCGGCAGGCTTACCTTTCCTCAATTCTTTTTGAACCTCATCGGGCAAGGCTATAATTTCTTTACATTTATCACTACAACAATGATTGTATTTTTGAGCACACGTCTCACATTGGATAAATAATAAATGACAACCCGTGTTTGCGCAATTAATATGAACATCTGCCGGCTCACCACATTGATGGCAGCATGCTATCACATCGTCACTCACTCTCTCGTGCAATCTCTGATCAAATACAAAATTTACACCTTTAAACTTATTTTCAATGCCTTTAGCCTTCACTTGATTCACATAGTTAATGATTCCACCTTTTAAATGATAAACTTCATTAAATCCATTATGCTTCATCCAAGCACTCGCCTTTTCGCAACGAATACCGCCAGTGCAATACATTAAAATTCGCTTGTCTTTGGTTTCTTGATATTCATCAATCACCAATTTCAATTCTTCTCTAAATGTATCGGCATCCGGGCAACTGGCATTTTCAAATTTGCCAACCTCACTTTCGTAATGATTGCGCATATCTATAAGAACCGTTGAGGGATCATTCATCATTTCATTCCAACCCTCAGCTTCAAGATATTTTCCTGTATTTGAGGGATCAAATGTAACATCGTCAATGCCATCCGCAACAATTTTTGGTCTAACCTTAATATCAAGTTTGATAAACGATTTTTGACGTTCCTCAATGGCAACGTTTAATCGTATATTGTTTAAGAAATCTACGGAATATAGTTTTTCCTTAAATCCCTCAAAATGCATCGACGGTAAAGCAATTTGAGCATTGATTCCTTCATTCGCAACATAAACTCTACCAACAACTTCAAATATTTGCCAATCCAAGAATAATTGATCTCTAAAATCTGAAGGATTTTCAATTTGGTAATAACGATAGAAGGAGACCGTAGTGTAAGGGCGCTCATCGGCGTCCATTCTACGCTTTAACTCCTCCCGACTAACAATGTTTCGCAATAACATGGTGGGATAGATAGTTAAATAATTAAAAGTTCCACAAAGATAATCAAAATCCAACAAAAAAGGAGCCCTTACGAGCTCCCTTCCTGTTATTTAGTTTAGTTTAGTTAGTTCCTATTAATGGCGAACTACCATTTTGGTGTTCAAATTTTTAGATCCAGCATTTACGCTAACAACGTAAACACCTTCGCTCATGTTAGCAACATTGATTTGAGATTTACCATCAACCAAAGAACCAGAATAAACAACTTGGCCTTTGATATTTGTTACTTTAACCACAGCTGTTTCA
>JACCDW010962244.1_pt1 | contig 31887 bp, 16 predicted proteins | sample 7449781 | NCBI WGS metagenome assembly JACCDW01 (sample SAMN15323449, study PRJNA562643) | freshwater metagenome | isolation source: river surface water | place: USA:Blue River Watershed | collected 2017-08-18
CGTGCCCAGCAGCACCCCCGCCACCAGAAAGCCGGCGTTGAACAGCCCGGCAATCGACACGCCCGCCACCGAGCCCAGCACGATCAGCACGATGCTCGGCGGCACCGTGTCGGCCATGGCCGCGCCCGTGGCCAGCAAGGCCACCATCTCCTTGGGCTTGTTGCCGCGGCGTTTCATCTCCGGAAACAGGGCCGGCGCTACGGTGGCCATGTCCGAGACCTTGGAGCCGGAGATGCCCGAAACGATGAACAGAGAGCCCAGCAGCACATACGACATGCCGGCCTTCACATGCCCGATCAGCGAGCCCAGGAAGTCCACAATCGCCTTGCCCATGCCGGTCGCATCCAGGATGCAGCCCAGCAGCACAAAGATCGGCACCGACACCAGGATGATGCTGGACATGCCCTCGTCCATGCGCCCCACCACAATGAGCAGCGGCACCTGGGTGGTGAAGGCCAGGTAGCTCAGCGCCCCCAGCCCGAAGCAGAACGCGATCGGCACCCCGGCCATCAGGCCCACGCTGACCACACCGACCAGAAAGATCAGCATGTTCCAGCCGCCCAGCGCCGGCAGGCTCTGGCGCAGGCTGTAGCACACGGCCGCCGCAGCCCCTACCAGCACCACCGCCGTCAGCAGCGCGCGCGCCGGCACCGTCTTGAAGGCGTAGGCCGCCACAATGGCCAGCATCACCGCCAAGCCAAAGGGGATGGCCGCCACCCGAAAGCTGTTGGGCAGGTCCAGCGCCGGCGTGCGGATGAACCACTCCTCCTGCGTGTACTCCCAGGCAAAGGGCAAGAGCGCCACCAGAAAGGCCGCCACCGCCGCCAGCGCCAGGCCATGCACGTACTGGCGCCAGCGCTCGGGCAGCATGTCCACCACCAGCGTCAGCCTCAGGTGCTCGTTGCGGTGCATCGCCAGCGCCGCACCGATCATCGTCACCCAGATAAAGGACATCGAGACCACCTCGTCGATCCAGACGATGGGCATGGCCAGCACATAACGCGCCACCACGGTGGTCAGCAGCAGGCCGATGATGAGCATCATCAATGCGGCGGACAGTATTTCCAGAGGGGCCATGGCATGCGACAGCACGCGCCGTGCGTCCCCTTCTGCGGGGGAGACGGGCAGCATCTGCGCGATGTCGGCGTCGATGGGAGAAGAAACGGAACTCATGAATGCTCCACAACAGAAATGGGGTGAAGTGCGGGGCCGTGTTCAGTGGATGTGCAGGCCACCGCTCACATCCAGCACCAGACCGGTGATGTAGTCCGACTGGTCTGAACTCAGGAACAGGCAAGCGTTGGCAATGTCGGCAGGTCGGGCCAGCCGCCCCAGCGGTACGCTCTCGGCCACGCGCTGTTTGCCTGCTTCGTCGATCTTGCCGACCAGCAGGTCTGTCTCGACCATGCCAGGCGCGATCGCATTGACACGGATGCCGTCGGGCGCCAGTTCGCGGGCCATGGCCTTGGCCAGGGACTGCAGCGCGCCTTTGGCCGCCGAATAATGCGGGCCGCCCAGAATGCCGCCGCCGCGCTGCGCGGCCACCGAGCCCATGCAGACGATGGCGCCGCTGCGCTTTTCGCGCATGTGGGGCACCACGGCCCGGCTCATGTTGAAGCTGCCGCGCACGCTCACGTCCATCACCAGGTCATAGTCCTGCTGGGTGCTGGCCATGAGCCGGTGCGACTGGCTAACGCCCGCGTTGTTGACCAGGATGTCGACACGCCCGAAGCGCGCCAGCGTGGCGGTCACCGCGGCCTGCGCAGCCGCTTCATCCCGCACATCGCAAGCCAGACCGATGTGGTCAGGCCCGATGCGCTGCGCAGCATCCTGCGCTGCGGCTGCGTCCAGGTCCAGAATCACCACGCGCGCGCCCTCCTGGGCGAAACGCTGCGCAATGGCCCAGCCGATGCCCCGTAGCGAAGCCGCCCCGGTGACGATGGCCACCTTGTGCTGCAACTGCTGTGTACTCATAGCCCCCTCGCACCCGAAGCCAGAAAACCGCCGTCCACAGGCAGCGCCACACCGGTGGTGTAGGTCGCCTCTTCCGAAGCCAGGTAGAGCACCGCCGCCGCGATTTCGGCCGTGGAGCCGTAACGCTCCATGGGAATGGCCTTGGCATATTCCTGGCGGAACTGGTCGGTGTGCAGCACACGCGTCATGGGCGTGTCCACCGGACCAGGGCAAACGGCGTTGGCCGTGATGCCGTGCTCGGCCAGCTCCACCGCCATCTGCCGGGTCAGTGCAATCACCGCCCCCTTGGAGGTGCCGTAGGCCGTGCGCCCGGTGCCCACCGCGCGCAGGCCGGCCACCGAAGCGATGTTGACGATGCGGCCCCAGCGGTGACGGACCATGAGCCGGGCAGCGTGCTGGGCACACAGCAGCGTGCCGGTGACGTTGACGTTCATGGTGGCCACGAAGTTGTCGAGCGGGAAATCCAGGAACGAAAAGACCTTGGCAATGCCTGCGCTGTTGACCAGCACATCGCAGCGGCCATCCTTCGCCTCGACGGTGGCAAAAACCTGCGCCACCGAAGCCGGATCGCCCACATCAAGCGCGATCGCCTGCGCCTGCGCGCCCTGGCCCTCAAGCTCGGCCACCAGGGCCTGGCCCTGCGCCAGATCGAGGTCGGCGACCCAGACCTTCAGGCCCCTGGCGGCCAGGCCGCGACACACTTCGGCGCCAATGCCCTTGGCGCCACCGGTGACCAGCGCGACGCGGGCCACGGAAGAGGATGAAGACATGTGGTGTTCCGCCATCAGCCCAGCTTGCCGGTGTGCTTTTCCAGCATGGCCCAGGCTTCATCGCCAAATTTCTTGTGCCACTCTTCATAAAAGCCGGACTTGACGAGGGTGGCGCGGAAGGCGTCGAGCTTGGGCTCATTGATGACCAGCCCTTTGGAGGCCAGCTCGGTGCGCAGCGAAGCGTTCAGGCGCGTCACGTCGGCACGCATGTCCATGGCCGAACGGTTGAGGTGCTTGGCAATGATGGGGCGCAGGTTGGCAGGCACCTTGTCCCAGACCTTGTTGCTGGTCATGCACCACCAGCCGTCCCACATGTGGTTGGTCACCGAGCAGTATTTCTGCACCTCGTTGAGCTTGGCCACCGAAATGATGGTGAAGGGGTTTTCCTGACCATCGACCACATTGGTCTGCAGCGCCGAGTACACCTCTGCGAAGTTGATCGACACCGGCGCCGAGCCCAGGTGCTTGAACAGCGAGGTCCACAGCGCGCTGACCGGCACGCGCATTTTCAGGCCCTTGAGGTCCTGCGGCGTCTGGATGGGGCGCACGCTGTTGGTGATCTGGCGGAAGCCCGAACTCCAGATGGTGTCCATGGCCATCAGGCCGACTTTGGGGAACTGCGCCCGCAGGTAGGCACCCAGCTCACCGTCGAGCGCCTTGTGCACGGCATCGTCGCTGGCCCAGGCAAAGCCCACGCCCCACAGGGAGGCCACGGGCACCAGCTGCGACAGCACGTTCACGCCCGAGACCGTGAAAAAGTCCAGCCCACCGGCGCGCAGCTGCGTCAGCATGTCGGCATCGCTGCCCAGCTGGTTGTTCGGAAACACATTGATCTGCACCTGGCCATTGGTCTCGGCCAGGATGCGCTCGCTGGCCTCGACGGCGCGGATGTTGAGCGGGTGCGAGGCCGGCACGTTGGTGCCGAACCGGTAGGTGTAGGCGGCGGCATGGGCCACACGGGGCATGGTCAGCGCCGGCACGGTGGCGGCAGCGGCCATGCCCAGCAAGGTCTGGCGTCGGGTGATGGGTTTCATCGGAAGTCTCCTGTCATGGTGGGTTTGAAAAGGACGGGATCAGGCAGTGCCATGCAATGCCTTGACAAAGAAATCGGTCTGCCCCATCTGTCCGCCCTTGAGGGCGACTTGCAACGAGGACAGGTGGGGCTGGTCCGACAGCAGCCGGCACAGCGGGGCACCCGGTGCCAGGCGCGCGACCACTTCCAGGGCCTGGGGCGCCAGGCGCTGCATGATGGCGCTGGAGGTGTCGCCACCCGACAGCAGCAGGCGCTTTTGCGGTGCGGCCCGCAGCACACGTTCGGCCAGCTCGCCCAGGCATTGGCCCAGCAGGCGACCGCCCTGCATGGCGGCCTGTTCGCGTGGCATGCCGCTGGCCACCAGGGCATCCACCAGATCACCAATGCGGCCATCGTCCTTGCCGCGTGCGGTGTGCACGATGACACTGCGCCCGCCCTGCAGGGCAGCCAGGATGGGGGTGGCCAGCGCCTCGATCGCGGCGGGCCGGTCTGATGCCGTGACCAGCGCGCGGGCATCGACAGGCACCTCGGCAAAACCGGCCTGCACCGCTGCGTCGATCTGCAAGGCGCTCAGGGCCGATGCGCTGGCCGAGATCGCCAGCACCTGCGGCACTGCGGCGAAGCGCGCGTAAGACACGTCTTCGCTCGCCGCGCCCGCGGGGGACTGCGCGCGCCACCACTGCGTGAGCGCGTATTCCAGACCGGAAGAGCCCACCGCAAACACCGGTCGCGAGCGCTGGCTGGCCAGCCTCTGAAGCTGCCTGCCAGTGGCGGTCAGGTGAGCGGGCTCGCTGCCGTCGAACAGCAGGGCGTCTTTGCCTGCGGCCACGATGGCGTCCACTTCGGCGTCCTGCGCCGCATCACTCTGGCCGAACAGGGGCAGACCGAAACGCCCGACCGATTGGTCCGTCTGGGTCGCCAGGTGCAGGCCGATGTCGGCTTCGCTCATGGGCGTGACCGGGTGGTTGCGCATGATCGGGTGGCGATCGAGGCGGTACACCAGACCGTCGGTGCCCGAGCGCGCGAACAGGTTGCCGAACACGCAGTAACGCCCCAGCGCCGGCGTGGCCGCCACGATGGGGATCAGCCCCTGGCCGAAGGCCTGGCGGGCCAGGTCCATGACATGCCCGATGCTGCCGATGCGGGCATGGCTGTCAAAGGTCGAGCACACCTTGTAATGCACCAGCGGCAACGGCAGACGGGCCAGCGCGGCCAGCACGGGCGGCAGCTGAGCGTCCATCTCGGCCGGCGTCATGGCGCGGCTGCTGCCCGCCACGCCGATCGCATCAAACGGACCGAATTGCCGGAGCGCCGCCTCGTCGGGCGGCTGCAGAAACAGGGCGCAGCGCAGGCCCGCAAAGGCCAGCACCTCCAGCGCGTCGGTCGAGCCGGTGAAATCGTCGCCGTAAAACGCCAGGCGCAAGCGATGGGAAGCAGATGTGTTGGACATGGGCTCAGACACCACCAAAATGTTCAAGTGCCCGGCGCAAGGCGGGCTGGGTCTGGGCACAGCGGTTCAGGTCCTGACCGCTGACCGCGGCTTCCCAGGCCTGGCGCATGCTTTGCACCCCTGCGGCCGTGCCGTCGGGGTGGCCGATGATGCCGCCCCCGGCCAGGTGCATCAGGTCGGTGCTGTGCACCTGCCCATAGATTTCGGGCGCCAGACCTGCCCATTGCCCGGAAGAGAAAACCGGCATCACGGCACGCACACCGGCAAATGGCCGCAGGCAAGCCTGTGCGCTGCGGATGACCGAATCGTCGGCCTCCCAGAACTTGCTGCGCGGGCCATTCACATGCAGGTGGTCCACGCCGGCCAGGCGCCAGAGTTTCTGGTACGCCTCAAAAGAAAAGCCCAGCCCCGGATGCCGCGTGAATGCACCCCAGCCATTGCGGTGCCCGTGGATGGGCAGTCTCGCGTGCTTGCGCAAATGCTCCACCCCGGCAAAGCCAACCCAGTTGACGCTGGCCATGACACAGGTGCCGCCGGCGGCTTCCACGGCGTCGTGGTTGCGCAGCATCTCGTCGAGCGGCCCGCTGATGTTGAAGGCGTACATGGGCATGCGGCCCAGGCGGTCGGCGTGCCGGTGCAGCACCGGCATGACGGCGGCCAGTCGCGCCGCAAAGGGCTCGTAGGGCGGGTTGGCGATCAGCTCGTCGTCCTTGATGAAGTCGATGCCGGCGCCGCACAAGTCGTCCACCAGCGCGGCGGTCTGCTGCGCCGTCAGGCCGATGCTGGGCTTGATGATGGTGCCGATCAGCGGGCGCCCCTGCACCCCGGCCAGTGTGCGTGTGCCCTCGACGCCAAAGGCCGGCCCCTGGAAGCCGACCGCATAGCTCTCGGGCATGTCCAGGTCCAGCAGGCGCAAGCCCGTCACTTCGCCCAGCTCGAACAGGTTGCCCGCCACGGTTGCCAGCAGCGAAGGCAGGTTGGTGCCGACGTTGTCGATGGGAAAGGCAATGTCGATCTCGGCGCGGTGAAAAGGCCCGAGCTGCCCCTGGCGGCGCGCGTAGGCGCTCTCCAGCGTGGGCTCCAGCGCGGGCGGCAGCACCTCGATGCGGGTGACCCGGGCGCGCGAGCGCTCCTTGAGCGCCTGTGTTTCGCCAGGCAGCGCCAAGAATGTTCCGCTCGATTGTTCGCCGGCAATGACTTGCGCGACTTTTTCCGAAGGCACGGAACTCTCGACGAAATATCGGGCAGTGAATTCGGCGCGGGGGCTTCGGACAGACATGTGTTCTGTGAGGAAATATCAGATGTGGCCGCGATCGTACGGGCCAAGCCTCAAGTGAACAAACGATATGATTTCGGATAACTGTCAGGAAAATTCACACACCAGCAGGGAAAACCCGAATCCATCCAAGCCATGAACACCTCCCGCTTTTCCCTCAATGCGCTGCGTGCCTTTGAAGCCACGGCGCGGCTGCGCAGTTTTTCGGCCGCCGCCGATGAACTGTCCGTCACGCACGGGGCCGTCAGTCGCCACATCCGCATGCTCGAAGAAGGCATGGGCCTGGCCCTGCTCAAGCGCAACGCCCACGGCACCGCACCGACACCCGAAGGGCAAAGGCTGGCCGAAGGCCTGACGCGCGCGTTTGGATTGATCCAGACCAGCATCGAACAGATCAAGCCCGGCCCACTGACACTGTCATGCTCCGAATCGATCATGATGTACTGGCTGCTGCCCCGGCTCTCGCGGCTGCAGGACCAGCACCCGGACATCGAATTGCGCTTCAACATGGGCTACGGACCGGTGGACTTTGCCCGCGACAACGTCGGCGTGGCCATCCGGCTGTCTTCGATCGAAGCCCCCAAGGACGCCATCCGCACCGAAGTGGCCGCCGAATGGGTGGGGCCGGTGTGCACCAGCGACTACCTGCGCAGCGCGCGCATCCAGACGCCCGCCGATCTGGCCCGCGCACGGCTGATGGTGTCGCGAACACGCCTGAGCGCCTGGGACGACTGGGGGCAAAGCTGCGGCCAGGGCCACGGGCCATACCGCGTCGACGAAATCTTTGACCACTTCTACCTGCTGATCCAGGCCGCCAAATGCGGCCTGGGCATGGCCAACGTGCCGCGCATGCTGGTGCGCGACGATCTGAGCAACGGCACGCTGGTGGCGCCGCTGGGCTTCGTACCAGGAGCCAACCGCCTGTCGCTGTGGGTCGCACCGCACCTCGCGCGCCGCTCGGACACAGTCCGGGTAGTCGACTGGCTGACAGACGAGTTGAGGTCATCTGAGGGACCGCGGGTCTGAAACACGGCACGTCAAATCTGGCAACATGCGGGCCAAACAACCCATGGAGACACGATGACCACCCCTGCCCTGACCCACTGCTGGCCCGAAGACGCTGAACACGCCCTGCTGATCGGACGCATCTGGCAGCCGGGCACCGGTCCGGTGCTGGTGGCGGCCACACCCCAGGGCCTGCATGACCTGAGCGCGCTGGCCCCCACCAGCAGCGCCCTGCTGGAACTGCCCAACGTGGCCGAGCGCGTGCGCGCGCACCTGGGGCAGGCCACGAACCTTGGTCCGGCCGAAGCCGTGATCGCCAACAGCGACGAGGCCAGCCGAGACAGCAGCAAGCCCTGGCTGCTGGCGCCGTGTGACCTGCAGGCCGTCAAGGCCTCGGGCGTGACCTTTGTGGCCAGCATGCTGGAGCGCGTGATCGAAGAGCAGGCCCGTGGCGATGCCAGCAAGGCCGAAGCGGTGCGCGAGGCGGTGGTCGGCGTGATTGGCGACAACCTGCGCGCCGTGCGCCCCGGCTCAGCCGAAGCGATGCAACTCAAGGAGGTGCTGCTGGCCCAGGGTGTGTGGTCGCAATACCTGGAAGTCGGCATCGGCCCCGACGCCGAAATCTTCACCAAGGCCCAGCCCATGAGCGCGGTCGGTCATGGCGCCTGGGTTGGCCTGCACCCAGGCAGCCAGTGGAACAACCCCGAGCCCGAAGTCGTGCTGGCGGCCAACTCGCGCGGCGAAGTGGTCGGCGCGACACTGGGCAACGATGTGAATCTGCGCGACTTTGAAGGCCGCAGCGCCCTACTGCTGGGCAAGGCCAAGGACAACAACGCCAGCTGCGCCATCGGCCCCTTCATCCGCCTGTTTGACAGCCACTTCGGCATCGACGATGTGCGCCGCTGCGATCTGGCCATGCGTGTGGACGGCCCCGATGGCTTTGCCATGTCGGGCAGCAGCAGCCTGAGTCAAATCAGCCGCGACCCGCTGGACCTGGCCGCGCAGGCCATGGGCCAATACCACCAGTACCCCGACGGCATGCTGCTGTTCCTGGGCACCATGTTTGCGCCCACGCAAGACCGCCACGGCCCGGGCCAGGGCTTCACGCATGTGGTGGGAGACACGGTCAGCATCGCCACACCGAAGCTGGGCCGACTCTTCAACCGCGTCACCACCAGCGACCAAGCACCGGCCTGGACCTATGGCGTGGGCGCGCTCATGCGCGACCTGGGGCGGCGCGGTTTGGTCTGAAGGTCACCGGCTGCGGCCGGTGACCTTCAGGAACCGCGTCACGCCCTCGAGGAGCGCGCCATCCACACCGGGCGCTTGCCGGCCTGCTGCAGCTGACGGCTGAAGGCCGTGTGACCACGGACCGGCTCATCAGCATCTTGCTGGGACTGGGCCAATGCCAGGCGGGCTGCGCGCAGGTGTGCCTTCTGGCGCTCGGACTCTTGCGCCGCATCGTCTGCGTTGACTTCAAGAGCCGCCTGCTGGGCAGGCTCATCCATCAAACGGGCCAGCTCGGCATCGGCCAGCGTCAGAGCTTCAATGCCCTGGCTAACCAGCACAAGGCCTACGCCAATGCCGTCGGACAAGCGCTCGTTCCACAACAGGCCCGACTGCTGCATGACAGAAGGTACCTGCGCCTCGGACGCCTGCCCACGCGCGGCGTTCACCGCAGGCAACACAAACAGGTGGGGATCGGTGGGCCGCTCGAATTTCTCGAACTGCGCATCGAGTGCCTGCATCACCAAGCCTGCAGCTGCGGGCGATACAGGCATCACCCCACTGCTGGCCACAGAGGCTGCACCCGAGGTGGCGGCGCGTGCATCGGCCACAGCAAACTGCACATGCAGGCTGGGCGCGCTAGGCGGCAGGGCCGGCGGCACCACGGCTGGGGCCGGCGCCGGTGCTGGGTCGACCATGGCCGCCACCGGGCGGTCGTCGTCAGGGGTCGCCGCAGCATCCACCAGCAAACCGGCTTGCGGATCGACTTTGCCGGTGTAGACCACGCCCGAGCCGTCGTCGATGATGCCCGCATCGGCGCCTTGGCTGTCACCGCCCACATTGGCAGGCAGGGTGGCCACCAGACGCAAGCTCTCCAAGCCTTCGTAGTTGCTGTCCTGGGTGGTCAGGGCGCGCACGAAGAACGTGCTGACGCCAGCGGGGATGGCGTAAGGCCCACCCAGCGGGCCCAGGGGCACCTCATTGCCGTTGCTGTCCAGATAGAACACCCCGCCCATGGCAAAGTCGCCAGCGCTGGCAGTACCCGGGTTCAGGGCCAGATCGATCGGCGTGCTGCTCAGCAGGGTTTTGCTCAACGTCACGGTGAAGACTGCTGGGCTGCCCTCAGAGACAGGCGAAGCCGGGCCAGTGACTTGCAGGCGCGGGCGGTCGTCGTCGCGTACCGCGCTCTCGGGCATGGCGGCGCCACCGGCGTCGTACATGGCACCAGTGCCATCGTCCACGATGAAACCGCTGGCTGCTGCCCGCGTAGGCTGGCCGGGGTTCACCACCAGCTTGAACTCTTCGGACACCTCGTACACCTCGTCGCGTTCAGAGGTGATGTTCACTGCCACCAGCACGGGCACAGGCCCCGCTACAAATGCACCGGTGTAGGGCAGCCAAGTCGCGCCGCCGTCCACCGAGTAGCTCAGGGGTGCAGACACTAGACCGGTGGTCTGACCGTCCTCGACACCCAGCGTGAGCAACTGGCCGGCATTGGCCGTGACGGTGAACACGGCGCGCGGCGAGCCTTCGTTGTAGGTACCCCCCTTCACGGTGATCGGCCGGTCGTCATCGAGCTTGATGGTGGCGGTCTCGAGCTGCGCCGGCGTAGCCGGCACGACGGCGTCAGCAATCCAGTAGCTACCCGTGCCATCGTCCAGGATGGTGGCCGTGCCCACACCAGTCGAATTGCCGGTGTTGGTGGCCCGCAGCTGGAAGGTTTCGGGCCCGTCGAACACCCCGTCGCTCTCGGGGGTGATGCTCACGCGCACCAGCAAATTTCCGGCAGCGGTCAGCACCGGGGGATTGTTGGCGTCGTAGTTCACCCAAGAGCCCGAACCAGCCGGGTTGTAGTACTGCAGCGTGGGCAGGGTGGTGCCCAGTGCAGCGGTCCCACCGATGGCATCGCCAGCCGGGCTGGCGGCTGCTGCATTGCCCAAGGACAACAACGCCACCTGCCCAGGTGCACCGGTCACGGTGAACACCGCCACGGGCGATCCCTCGTTGACGGTGATGTTGCCTACCGTGAGCGGGCGGTCGTCGTCCAGGCGCACGTTGGCGGGTACAGCCGATGTGGCCGAGTTGTTGTTTGCCGCAAAGTAGCTGCCCGTGCCGTCGTCCACCACGGTGCCCAGACCGGTGGTCGAGGAGCCACCGGTGTTGGTTGCCACCAGGTTGAAGGTCTCCGGCCCGTCCTGCAGCGATTCCTGCTCGGGGTTGATGGCCACACGCACCAGCAGCTTGCCCGCGCTGTCCAGCGGGACGTAGCTGTTGGGAGTGTATGGCTCCCACTTTGCAGTTGCGGGGTCGTAATACTGCAAACCACTCAGGCCGGTGGTGGTGACGTTGTTCAGGTTCAGCTTGACAAGCTGCCCGGCCTGGTCCGCAGGGTTTGCTCCTGCAGACCCGGTCACCGTGAACACCGCAAACGGCGAAGCCTCGTTGACCGTGACCGGGGCAATGGTGAGCGGCCGGTCGTCGTCCAGCACCTTGCCTGCGTCAGTCAGTTGCTGTGCGGTAGCCGGGGTCGCGGAGTTGCCAAACCAGTAAGCACCGTTGCCATCGTCGGTGATCGTGGCCGTGCCCGTGGCAGGTGTGCCACCGGTGTTGGTGGCGGTCAGGGTGAAGTTCTCGTCCGGTTCCAGCGTGTCGTCGTTGATGATCGGCACACGCACCAGCAAGGTACCACCCGTGCCAGTCAGCGCCACATTGCCGCCCGTGTAGGGGAGCCAGGTGGTGCCATCGGGCGAATACTCTAGTTTGGAGACAAAGTCGACGTTCGCACCTGCGGTGCCGGGCGCCAGGTTCAGGCTCACCAGCTGGTTCAGCGCACCCGAAACCGTGAACACGGCATAAGGAGAGGCTTCATTGACCGTCGGGCTGCTGATGGTCACCGGAGTGATACGGTCATCGTCCAGGAAGATCTTGGCGGCTGCCAATTGATCAGCCGTGGCTGCGGCTGTGGCATCACCAATCCAGTAGCTGCCTGTGCCGTCGTCCTTGATGGTGGCAATACCCTGCTTGGTCGGGTCGGTTGTGATGTCGTTCGTTGTGCCACCCGTGTTGGTCGCCACCAGTTTGAAGGTCTCGGAGCCGTCCAGCGCCATTTCCTGCTCGGCGTTGATCGCCACGCGCACCAGTAAGCTGGCACCACCAGCAATGACTGGCGGGTTGCTGGCGTTGTAGGTCTTCCAGACACCGCCTTCAAAGTACTGCAGTGCCGGGTTTGTGCCCAGCGCCGCTGCCCCACCTGCTGCATCCGGAGAACCGTTGCCGCTGGCATTGGCCAGTGACAGCAAGGCCTTCTGGTCAGGTTGCCCCGGCGCCGACCCTGTGACCATGAACACCGCATACGGCGAACCTTCGTTCACCGTCACGTTGCTCACCGTCAGCAGGCGGTCGTCGTCAAGGACCGGGTAGTTGGCATCTGTCGGAGCCAGCGGTGTTGCCGTGCTGTTGCTGCTGTATTTGTAAATACTGCCCGTGCCATCGTCCTTGATGGTGGCGATGCCCTCCGTGGTCAGCGTGCTGGTCCCGCCGGTATTGGTCGCCTGCAGCCGGAAGGTTTCAGCGCCTTCGTAGTTCGTGTCCTGCACGATGGCCGTGCGCACCAGCAGCGTGGTGCCGGTGGTCGGGATCTGTACGCGGTCACCCGGGGTGTAGTCCTTCCAGATGCTGCCGTCGAAATACTGCAGCGGCACCCCTGTACCGGCATTGCCCAGGTCTGCGTTGGCCTGCCCCTGCAAATTGGCGCTGCTGGTACTGGACAGCGCCAGCGTCACGTACTGGCCTGCAGCCCCACTGACCGTGAAGGTTGCATAAGGCGAGGCCTCGTTGACTGTGATCGAGTTGACGCTGAGCAAACGGTCATCGTCCAGCACCGGACCGGTGTAGCCAACTGCTGTCGGGTCATCCGGTGTTGCCGTGTTGTTGCTTTCCAGGAAGATCTTTCCTGTGCCATCGTCCACGATGGTGGCTGCGCCCGTGCCGGAAGTGCCACCTGTGTTGGTCGCTACCAGATTGAAGGTTTCCGGACCGTCCAGCGGACTGTCACTCTCGGCCGTGATGCCCACGCGCACCAGCAGCGTAGTGCCACCACTGATGACCGGCGGGTTGCTGGCGTCGTAAGTCTTCCATGTACCGTCAAAGTACTTCAGCGTGGGTGTGCCCAGCGCTGCATTGCCACCAACAGTGTCGGTGGGCGCATCGCCGTTGGCATTGGCCAGATCCAGCAGCACTTTCTGGCCGTTCGCCCCCGTCACCGTGAAGGTCGCATACGGCGACGCCTCGTTCACCGTCACGCTGCTCACTGTCAACGGACGGTCGTCGTCAAGCAGCGCCGGATAGCTAACCCCGCCGACAGGCCCCTGATCGCCTGGCTGGTTAGAGGAGGCGGTGTTGTTGTTGGCCAGGTAGATGCTTCCCGTGCCGTTATCCACAATAGTGCTGTTGCCAGTAGCCGCAGCGCCTGCATCGTTACGGGCAATCAGCGCCAGGGTTTCGGAACCTTCGTTAAGCTTGTCGTTGACCACGGCGGTGCGCACGAGCAGCGGGCCAGACGAGGGCAGGGCGACCGTCGTGCCCGGCGTGTAATCGACCCAGCCATTGGCTGCAGCATCGAAGTACTGCAGTGGAACGCTGGTGCCAGCGTTGGCGGTATCCGTGCCCACCATGGCCGTGCCGGTGTTGCCCAGCTCCAGCGACACGCGCTGGCCCGCAGAGCCAGCCACACCCGTCACAGTGAAGACCGCATACGGCGAGGCTTCGTTGACGGTGGTGCCGGCCACGGTCAGCGCTCGGTTGTCGGGCAGCACGGCCAGCGTGGCCACTGCAGTGTTGGAGGCCAGCGGCGCGGCGGTTACCGTGGCCAGGCCGGTGGTCGTGTCGATCTGTTTGGAATCGTCAAACACCGTGACATTGAAAACGCGGTCGGTGTAGTTGGTGCCGGTGGCGGCGAAACGGATCGCCTCGATGGTGGCTTCGTAGTCGGACAGGCTGGCAGACTGCCCCGCCTTGGTGGTCAAGGTCAGTGTGATCTTGCCGTCGGTACCAACCGTGTCGTTCACAGTGACGTTGATCTTGCCTTGCAAGGTGGCGGTGAACAATGTGCTGTCCATCGACAAGCTGTCCCCCGCCTTGGCATTGGTCAGCACGATGGTTGCCGACGACAGGTTGCCACTGTCCACGTCGGTGACCAGGCTATCGGTATCGGCAATCGCTGCTGCCGTACCGCCGACCGTGAAGCTGCCCTTGTAATCTGCGCCGGTGGTCGTGTTGCTTGCATCCAGATCCAGCACCGGTGGATCATTCACCGGCACCACGGTGATGGTGGAGGTAGCGGTGTTAGACGACAGGCCACCGGCATCGGTCACGGACAGGGAGAACACCCTCGGGCTGCCCGTCGGGTTGTCCGAAGTGTTGCTGTACTTGAGTGCATCGAGCAGGGCTTCGGCTTGCACGCCGGTCAGGGTGCCGGTACCGGTGCTGTCCTTGAAGTCCAGCGTGACCGTACCCGCGTTGATCGCCACGGTGTAGCTGTAGGTGACGCTGTTGTATGTGAAGGTTGTCAACGTCGCGTTGGCGGCGATATTGTCCAGCCGGATGGTGGTGCCGCCAATCTGCAACTGCTCATTGGCATTGGCGATGTTGCTCTGTGTGAAAGACACAGTGACCTTGTTGAAGGTCGTGCTGTCCACATCGGCGAGGTTGAGGTCCGCGCCGTTGATGAGGGAGGCGGCCGAACCGCCTTCCGTGAAGGTGGCGGCAAAGTTGCTCGAACCAACGCTGCTGACATCAAGATCCAGCACCGGCGAATCGTTGGCGCCGTTGATGGTGATGGTCAGGGTGGCGACGTCTTTCAGATATTGCGTATTGGTGGCCGCATCTTTCTGACCGTTTTGAATTTCATACTGAAACTGCTCCGTCAGACTTTGGCCCGCGTTGAGTGCCTGAACCTGTACGTTGGTGTTGTCCAGCGAGTAGCTATAAGCGCCGGTGCTGCTGATCGTCAACTGACCATAGAGGCCCTGGATAACTGTCGACGTACTCACCGTAGTCAGGCTGCTGGCAGTCTGAGTGCGTGCGCCCGTCACCACCAGAGTGCCAATCGGCGTTGTGTCCGCCACATCTCCACCACTCGTCACGAGCACATTCCCCGTGGCGGGAACGCCCGGAGTGGAATTCACTGCTTCCGTCACCGAGTTTGTGTCAGGCTTGGCGTTCGGGTCGTTGGAGCCAGAACCCAATACAGTGATGGTCAGGGTTGAAGCGCTGGTCAATCCCGCGGTGTCCTGCATGGTGTAGTTGAACACCTCATCGGCGAACTGCCCCTCACTCAGACTGGTATCGTTGACAAACGGGGTGTAGGTGTACGAACCATCGTTGTTCAGCACAAGCGAGCCATGGTTGCCGGTCAAGGTTTGACCTGAGGCGATGCTGCCGCTGAATGTGAGTGCTTGGCCTGTAAACGATGCGGAGGTCGAGATCACGATGCTGACAGGTTTGCCATTGGCGTCGTAATTCACTTCCGTCACAGAGGCCCCCGTCAACCCACCCCCCGAAACGGTCATTCCCGCAGCGATCTGTCCGGTAAAACCACTGATGTTGACGGTGCTGGTATTGACCGTGCTAGCCCCTGAAATGGCTACCTCTTTGTAGCTGGCGCCCGCAGTGCTGTTGGCGAAACCAAGAATAGGCGTGCCAGTCAGGGAGTAATTGCTGACAGCCCCTGACAACGTGAATGTTTTATTGACAGTGTCAATGGCCGTAACAGTTACGTTGGCATTGGAAGATGTTTTAAGCAAAGCAGAGCCAGAGTCGAGGTTGTCTACCCCACTCGTCTGATTGGCATAAAACACAAAATAACCGACCTTCACGTTCGAGGGCAAGGTTGTGAACGAGAGCGTTGTGACGCTTGAACTGCCACCGGAAGTTGTTCCTGTTGCTGCGCCATTGACCGTCAACAACGATACCGTTTTGGTGTCTCCCGCATCTACATCAGTGTCGTTGGGCAGCACGTCACCAGTAGCTTTGTAGCCAAGGCGGTCATACGTTGCACCAGCCACCGTCGAATACGCGGTGATGTTCAAAAATTCATTGTTATTGACGGTAGTCCCCGCCAGCGACTCCTTCGCCGTGTTGTAGTCCGGGTTGGCCACCGGCGCATCGTTGGCACCCTGAATGGTGATGGTCAGGGTGTTGGACGATTTGGCACCATAAGCATCAACCACCGTGTAGGTGAAGGTTTCGGTCAGCGTATTGCTTGTCAGGCGCAGCGCCTGCACATCCGGGTCGCCTTCAGTCGCGGCATAAGACCAAGTACCGTCCTTGGCAAAAGTCAGTCTGCCGAATGCACCATCGACATAGGTGGTGCCACTGGCTGGCGAAGTGACCGCAGCAGCTGTACCGAACTTCAGTGAGTACAGATCTACGCCGGTCGCCAGATCGCCCGATGCAACAGGCGTACCTGCGGTGGCGTTGTTGGTCCCACCAGCTTCGCCTGCCGTACTGGTCACGGCAGTCACCGGAGGGGCATAGTCGGTGATGGTGCCGGTACCCAGTGCCGTGGAACCACCGGTGTTGGTGGCAGCCAACTGGTAAGTCTCGCTGCTTTCAACCAGCGCATCGCGGTTTACCACGACTTCGACCTTCATGGTCGTGCCCGTCATGGCCACAAAACCGCCATTGGTGGCGGGGTTGTAGGTCAACCATGTGGAGCCACCATCAAGGGAATAGCGTAGAGTGGAGTCAATGTCTGCCCCTTCACCTCTGATGAGCGCATCGCCCGATCCGCTGCCTGTGCTTTGCAGCTCCAGCTTCACCAGCTGGCCAGCCACACCGGTGACGGTGAACACGGCCGGGCCAGTAGATTCATTGACCGTCACGTTGTCAACCGTCAAGGGACGGTCATCGTCTTTGATGGCTGCAGTGTTTTCCGTGCCGCTGGGGTTGAAGATCGTGCCGTTGCCGTCATCCTGAATGGTCGCTGTGCCCACCACGGCGGTACCGCCAGTGTTGGTCGCGGTCAGGGTGAAGGTTTCGTCAGGCTCTTGTGTGCTGTCGTTGACGATGGGCACACGCGCCAGCATCGTGCCACCCGTGCCATTGAGTGCGACATTGCCGCCGGTGTAGAGGGTCCATGTCACGCCGCCGTCGGTGGAATACTCCACCTTGCCCTGGTAGTCAGCAGTGGCTGTGGCGGAGCTGGCGGCCAGATTCAAACTCACCAGCTGGCCGGGTTCACCGTCGAGCGTAAACACCGCATAAGGCGAAGCCTCGTTCACAAACGGGCTGGTGATGGTGACCGGGCGGTCGTCATCCAGCGCCACGCTGGCTGCGGTCAGCTCTTGCGGCGTCGCCTTCACCGTGGAATCACCCAGCCAGTAATCGCCCGTGCCATCGTCCTTGATGGTGGCAATGCCCTGCTTCGTCGGATCAGTCGTCGTGTCGTTGGCAGTACCTGCGGTGTTTTTAGCCACCAGCGTGAAGGTTTCCGGGCCGTCCGGCGCAGCTTCCTGCTCGGCACTGATCGCCACGCGCACCAGCAGGCTGGCACCACCGGCAATTATCGGCGGAGTGCTGGCGTTATAGGTCTTCCAGACACCGCCTTCAAAGTACTGCAGTGCCGGGTTTGTACCCAACGCCGCTGCATCCCCTGCTGCATCCGGAGAACCGTTGCCGCTGGCATTGGCCAGTGACAGCAACGCTTTCTGCTCCGGCTGCCCTGTCGCCGGTCCCGTCACCGTGAACACTGCGTAAGGCGAGCCTTCGTTCACCGTCACGTTGCTCACCGTCAGCAGGCGGTCGTCGTCAAGGACGCCCGCGTAGTAGCCTGGCGTGCCCAACGTGCCATAGGCCACAGTCGGATCATTCGGCGTGGCGGTGTTGTTGGTCGACAGGAAGACGCTGCCCGTACCGTTGTCCACAATGGTGGCCACACCTTGCGTCAGCGGGCTGCTGGTGCCGCCGGTGTTGGTGGCCACCAGATTGAAGGTCTCCGGGCCATCCAGCGCCGCGTCTTGCTCGGCGCTGATGGCCACGCGCACCAGCAGGGTGGTGGCACCGCTGGCAATCTTGGGCGGATTGGTAGCGTCGTAGGTCTTCCAGACACCGCCTTCAAAGTATTCCAGCGCAGGGGTCGCACCCAGATTGGCCGCACCGCCAGCGATGTCAGTTGGGCTGTCACCGCTGGCACCAGCCAGCGACAGTTTGACCGTCTGGTCGCTCGCCCCCGTGACCGTGAACACGGCATAGGGCGAGCCTTCGTTCACCGTCAGGTTGCTGACGCTCAGCGCGCGGTCATCGTCAAGCGCACTGGCCGCCGGTTGCGCTGAAGGCGTGGAGGTGGTGTCGCTGCTGTAGGCGAAGACGGTGCCCGTACCGTTGTCCACGATGGTCGCCGCGCCCGTGGCGCCGGTACCGCCGGTGTTGGTGGCAGTCAGGTTGAAGGTTTCCGGACCGTCCAGCGCAGCTTCCTGCTCGGCGCTGATGGCCACGCGCACCAGCAACGTGGCGCCGCCCGCAATCACGGGCGGGTTGCTGGCGTCGTAGATCTTCCAGATGCCGCTTTCAAAGTATTGCAGCGGCGGCAGGGTATTGGCCGTGGCCGGGTTGTTGTCGTAATCGCCCGGCAGGTTCGCGTTTCCGCTCGTGCCACTCGCGTTGGCCAGAGACAGCAAAGCCTTCTGGGCTGGCTGACCCGCCGCCGGCCCTGTGACCTCAAAGGTCGCATACGGCGACGCTTCGTTGACCGTCACACTGTTCACCGCCAACGGGCGGTCGTCGTCGAGCTGCGCCGGGTAATTGACGCCACCGACAGGACCCTGATCACCTGGCTGGTTGGGGGTGGCGGTGTTGTTGTTGGCCAGGTAAATGCTGCCCGTGCCGTTGTCCACAATGGTGGAAACGCCGGTGGCTGCCACGGCAGCGGCGTTGGTGGCGGTCAGCTGGAGGGTTTCTGCACCTTCGTTGCTGGTGTCGTTGACGTTGGCAACGCGCACCAGCAGGGTGGCCGCTTCGCCGGTCACGGCATTGCCGTTCGACGGCATCGTGACATAACCGCCATTGACAGCCGGGTTGTAGGGAACCCAGTTGGTGCCGTTGAAGTACTCCATCGTCAGGCTGGTGTCGGTGCCCAGCGTGGCGTCTTTGTCGGTCGTGGCGCTGGTGTTGCCCAGCGACAGCGAGACCCACTGCCCTTCTTTGCCGCTGACGGTGAACAGCGTGTAGGGCGAGGCTTCGTTGACGGTGGTGCCGGTGACGCTGAGCGCCGGGGCTGCCACGGTCAGGGCTACGGTGTCGGTGTCCATCAGACTTTCGGCGTCGATGGACTGGATGGTCAACGTGTCGCTGCCCACATAACCCGGATTAGGGGTGTAAATGAGGGTCGCGAGGGCTGCGTTGATCTGAGCCTGCGTGCCGTACAGGGTAATGCTGGAGGTGCCGTTGGGCGATCCTGCCTCGGAGCCGTAGATGGTGGCACCACCCGTGAGGATGGTTTCCAGGGTCTGGGCGCTGCCGGTGCTGCTGGTCTCGGTCAGGCGCAAGGTGCCGTTGGCGACGCTGATGGTGACCGAAGCCAGGTTAACGTCCACATCGCTGGCCGACAGCGCGCTGCCACCCGTGAACGCATAGGTGCTGCCTTCCTGAACCGCCAGCGTGCTGGTGGGGTAGGCATTGACCGGTGCGTCGTTGCGGCCTTCCACGTTCATGGTCATGGTCGCCGTGGAGAGCAGGCCCGCTGCGTCACGCATTTCGTAGGTGAAGACGTCGGGGCTGGCCAGCAATTGACCAGTGCCCAAGGCTTTGATGGTGGCGTTATTCGCATCCACCAGGTAGGTGAAGCTGCCATCGGCGCCGATGCGCAGGGTGCCGTAGGTGCCCTGAATTTCGGTGTATCCACTGTTGTAAGTGGTTGACGAGGTCACGTTGTTGCTGCCAGGCAGGGTGCTGCCCAGGGCAATCTTGGTCACCGTCTTGGTGTCGCCAGCGTCCACATCGGTGTCGTTGGCCAGCACGTTGCCCACAGGTACGTATTCGCCCACGATGGCGGTGATGCTGTCGTTGTTGGCCAAGGGCGCGTCATTGGCGCCATTGATGGTGACCGTCAGGCTAGACCAGTTGAAACCCGAGCCGTTGGTGATCTTGTACTGGAAGGTGTCGGTCAGCTTGTCAGTACTCAGGCGCAGGGCTTGCACCGTGGGGTTGTCGTTGTTGACCACATAGCGGTAGGTGCCGTCGGCCTTGATGTACAGGTCGCCATACTGGCCGGTGACCTTGGCGGCGTAGGTCACTCCTTCGAAACTGACGCTGCCGGTCAGTGCGCTTGCATTGGCCGGGGCGGTTTCGGTGGTCTTGACGGCCACCACGCTGAGCGTGGCCCCGCTCGGGACGTTGCCCAGCGCATCGTTGCTCAGCAGATTGCCCGTAGGGTTGTTGCCCGCTGTGGTGTTGGCGCTGCCGCCTGCCTCAATGGCGGTGACGGTGTCGGCGTTGGCGTCCGGGTCGCTGGGGCCGGAGCCCATGACGTTGATGTAGAGCGTGGCGGTGCTGACAGCGCCTGCTGCGTCCCACATGTTGTAGCGGAAGGCATCGACCTTCATGTCGCCGGAGTTCAGCGCGGGGTTGTTGGCGAACGGGGTGTAGACGTAGTCGCCGTTTTCCTGCAACACCAGCGTGCCGTACTGGCCGGTCAGGGTCATGGGGAAAGTCGCCGCCGAGAAATTCAGCGTGGCGCTGCTGACCGCAATCGAGCTGCTGATGGTGATGCGGTTGATGGTGCCGTCGGCGTTGTAGGTGATGCCGGTGATGGTGGTGCCGGCGGGAACCCCGTCGCCACTGACCGTCATGCCCACCGCCACCTGGCCCGTGCCCAGTGCGTTCACACGCAGGGTGTTGCTGGGGGCGATACCGGCGTCCTTGATTTGTGCTTCCGAGTAAGAGGCACCAGCCGTGTTGTTCGAAAAGCCCAGAATCATGTTCGGGGTCAGGTCAATCGGCACGCCCTGCGCATTGACCGGCACGCCAGACAGCGTGGCCGTGGTCGCCGTCACGGCGGTCACGGTGATGGGGTTGCCGTTGGCGTCCTTGAGCAGCGTTCCGGTGACGTTGTCGAGGGTGTTGTTGCTGTCGAGCCAGACGTATCGGCCCACGCTGACGTTAGAAGGCACAGAATTGAAGTTCAGTGTGAGCGTGGTGGACACCGTGCTCACGGTGGCCGAAGCGGTGACGCCGGCAACGCGCTTGGTCTCGCCGTAGCCGTCCACATCGGTGTCGTTGGGCAACACGTTGCCCGTGGCCTTCTGGCCGAAGGCGTCGGTGGCGCCGTACTGGTTGGCCACCGTCGACTCGATGGATTCCTTGGCAAAGTTGTAGTCATCCTTGGCCTGAGGGTTGTCGTTGGCGCCGCGCACCGTGATGGTGAGCGTAGTGGTCGAGAAACCGCCCTTGCCGTCGCTGACGGTGTAGGTGTACACGTCACTCAGCGTGTTGGTGGTGCCGCGCAGGGCCTGCACGGCGGCCAGGCTGTTGTTGACGACGTAACTGTAGGTGCCGTCGGCCGCCATGGTGAGCGTCCCGTACAGGCCGTTGATGGGCGCGATGGTGGTGGTCGTGGTAGCGGTCACTACGCCATTGACCGTGGTGGTTCCTGTGGTGGTCACTGCCGTTGCTGACGTGGCCGCGCTGGCGTTGCTGACCTTGGTGACAGTCAGACTGTCCTGCTGGGTCACCAGCTTCATGTTGACCAGGTCCAGCACATAGGTGCTGTTGGGGTCGGTGTCGCTGCCACTGATCACGTTGCCGGTGGCGTTGCTGCCTGGGGTGGCGTTGTTCAGACCGCCGGCTTCTTGTGCATAGCCGGTGTCGGGGTTGGCTGTGGGGGCCTGGTTGACGGGCAGCAGGCTGTTGAGCGCTGCAGCCACCGGGTCGCTGCTGGTCTTGACGATGGTGCCTTTGGTGAAGTTGGGTGCCGCCGGATAGAAGTCGATGATGATCGTCCTGGCCTCGATGTTGGTCACCATGGAGTCAGACGTCGGGTAGACGTACATCTGCGCTGACACCGGGGCAGAGCCGTTCTTGATCAGGCGCGAAATTTCACCGTAGTAACTGGCGACGATGTTGTTGTTGGCATCGACGGCATACAGCGTGCCTCGCACGTTGTTGCCCGAATAAAAACTGGCCTCCGGTGGGTCGGACACAAAGAGGGTTCGGTTGCCAGGCAAAGTGTTGCCAATGACCAGCGTGTTCGATTCGAGCGCGGCTTTTTGGCCCGCGTCATTGAGTGCATTCGGGTCTGCAGCAGCGGTGATGCCTGCCCAGTAGGACGTGGTGCCAAACAGCAGCGAAGCCATCTCAACCTGAACCACTCGTCCATCGATGGTCAGGTTCAGGTGGTCGTTTTCTGTGGCGATGCGCTCACGCTCCTGCTCAGACACATTGATCTGGTAAACGGCATCTGAGAACGCTTCGCCTTCGTCACCCGCCGCATCGACGGCGCCGTTGAGCTGCACGTCCAGGAAATGGCCCCATTCTTCGGCCAACACGCGCCCCACGGCCAGCGAGGTGTTGCCCGATGCACCGACCCAGTCGGCATTGAGGTAGATCACCTGCTCGCCGCCCGCCTGACCTGCAAACGCACCCCATGCGCCGTTGAGCTCTTTGCTGCTGCGCAGCTCCACCCGCACGGTGAGTTCGCCGCGACCGAAGGCGTCGACCACGCCCTGCGCTTTTTGCAGCCAGACCTCGCTGGGCTGGCCGCCGGCGTAGATGCTGGCGAGCTTTTGCGCGGCATCGGGCTGCGACATCCACTGGGCGATGGTGTTCTGGGCGTCTTTCTGGGCCTGGGCCAGCAGTGGCGAGGTGCCGGTGGCTTCGGCCAGGTCAAACAGGTGCAGCGGTGTATCCGAGCCCAGCTTCTGAAGCGCATCCACGGGTGCGGCGCCGTCGAACACCCATCGGTGCTCCAGGGCCATCAGGGACAAACGGTTCTTTTTAGGGTTCATGGAATTGTTCATGTCCATCTCTCCAGTCAATGCGCTTCAAAAAATTTCAAAAACTCGCCTGCAACATCAGGGTGCTGAGCAGACCGCGCCAAAGGCTGTCTGCCAGGCTGATGCGCTGGCCATCGATCACAAAAGCGGCCAAACGGGCCTGCTGCATGGCGGGTGCGACTTGCAGCGCCACACGCAGCCGGTACAGGCTGCGGCGGGGTTTGAGGGTGCCGGGGTCGTCGGTGGTGAGCAGCTTGCCGCCATGGCGGGCCGCCAGCATTTCGGATGGCAGTTGCTCCACCGGCACGGCGTCGATTTCGGTGACCTGACCACGCAGCACCTCGCCGTCCAGGCTGTGCACATAGGCTTTGACGCTTGCCCCCAGGCGCACGCGCTGGATGTCGTCTTCGTCCACAAAAATTTCAGCGATCCAGCTGCCCGGGTCGATCACGCGGGCCAGCACTTCCTGGCGCGCCAGCACCAGACCACTGGCCACATCGCGCGCCACATCGACCAGTGCCCCGGCGAAGGGCGCCACCAGGTGCAGCTGGTGGGCCTCGGCGTCGGCGCCGCTGACCTCGACGCGTTGCTGCTGCAACTGCTCGCGCGTGGAGCGCTGCGATTCGGTGTTTTTGGCTGCGGGGGTCTGGCCGGCCTGCAAGCGGCTGCCCAGCGCGTCCATGCGCGCGCTGGCACGGGCTTCGCGCAGATCGAGGTCGGGCGAGGACAGCTCGGCCACAGCCTGGTCTTTTTGGACGGTGGTCTGGACATGCAAGGCCTGCAGCACCGCCGCCCGGGGCGGGTACACCGCAAACTCCTGCCCGGCGCGAATCCAGCCTTCGGCATGGATCTGACCATGCCAGGGCAAGAGCAGCGCCAGCAGGAGCAGGCCCACAGCGGCCAGCGTCCGCCGCAACTGCTTTTGCGACACCTCTTGCCGCGCCTGCCACCACACCGCCAGTTCGCTGACCACGGGGCGCAGCACAAACCACCAGATCTCGACCGCGAACAGGAAGATGCCCAGCAGCTTGAAGAAGTAGTGGTAGACAGTGACCGCGATGCCTAGGAAAAGGAAGAAGCGGTACACCATGGTGACGAGGCCAAAGCCCAGCAGCCAGTGCGGCGCATCATGGCCCTGCACCAGCGGCGGCGGGGACTGCAGGCCCAGCAGGTGCTTGCGCAAAAAGTGCTTGACCAGCCTGGCCGCTTCGTCGTGCAGGTTGGGGATGCCGGTGGCGTCCGACAGCATGTAATAGCCGTCAAAGCGCATGAAGGGGCTGGCATTGATGGCCAGCGTCATGAGCCAGCTGGTGGTGGCCAGAAAGAACATGGCGCTGCGCAGCCCGCCCTCAGGCAGGAAGGACCAGGCCAGCGTGCACCAGGCGGCCAGCATCAGCTCGATGCGCATGCCGGCCACCGCGATCGCAAAACGGTCGCGCTGGCGCGTCAGACGCCAGGTCTCGCCGGTGTCGGTGTAGAGCATGGGCAGCAGCAGCACGATGGCCACGCCCATGCGCGGCACCCGCAGACCCAGCCGCTTGGCGGTAAAGGCATGGCCGAATTCGTGCAGCACCTTGGCAAAGACCAGCGCAACGCCGTAGCTCAGCAGACCACCCCAGGACAAGGTTTCGACAAAGGTGCTGGCAAAGGTCTCCCACTGCTGCACGGCCAACAGCAGACCGATCACGCCCGCCCAGACCGACAGCCACAGCGCGCGCTGACCCAGCAGGGGCAGAGCCCAGGGCAAAAATCGGCCCAGAAAACGGTCCGGGTTGACCAGCGGTATGCGGAACATCAGGTAGTGGTGCAGGGCTTTTTTGGCCAAACCGGGCTTGGGCAATTGGTCCGTGCCGGCCTTGTCCAGCAGCTCCTGGTTGCGCGAGAGCTCGTGCTGCAAAAAGAACTGCTTGACGGCCAGCACTTCTTCGACGCTGGGGTGCAGCAAGGTCTCTTGCGCCACCTGCTGCGCCACGGCACGGGCATCGCCCAGCGGCCAGCGCTGCAGCACTTCAAATTCGAGCCAGCCGATGCGATAAAAACGCCCACGCAGCGGGTCCTCAACTACCCAGGAGGGGGAGCCGTCTTTTTGCGCAGGGCCGGGGTGCAGCTGCAGGTCTTCGCGCAGCGGCGGCAGAGCGAGCTGCTGCGCGATTTGCGCGGCCAGCTGGGCGTTGAGCTGCTCACTGAGGTCGGCCTGCATGCGGCTCACACCCCCAGCCACTGACGGGCTGCCGCCAGCGGCCTGCGCAGCAAAAAGTAAACCAGCGGCACCCAGCCGCCGTTGATCTTGGCGCTGCCGCGCAGGCCCAGCCGCACGGTCTCGTCGGCCGGCAAGGTGGCCCGCACCCGGTAGGCCACCACACCATCAGGCGATTTGGTGGGCTGGTAGCTGGCCTGCTCGATGGTGGCGCGCAGAGGGCTGAGCGGGTCTGCGTACAGCAGCACATGGATGGACTGCCCCGATGCCATGTTGATGGCGTCGGCCACCGGCACCCACACGTTCACGCCGACCTTGCTGGCATCGGCCAGCTCCATGACCCGCTGACCGGCGCTGACGGGCTTGCCGATCCAGTCGTTTTCCTGGCCGTACACCGCAATGCCGTCGCGTCCGGCTTTGACCTCGAGCATGGCCAGCTGGTCTTCAAGGTAGGCCACCTCGGCCAGCCGCTCCTGAATGCGGCCCTTGAGCACGCCCGCCTCGGCCGCGTTTTCGGCAGACACCAGGGCGCGGTGCGCGCCAGCCAGGTACTCGGCACGCGCAACTTCGAGGCCCTGCCGGGCCGATTCGAGCCGGTTGCGGATGGCCGTGTCGTCCAGACGGATCAGCACATCGCCCTGCTTCACACTTTGATTGGGCTTGGCCACCATCTCGGCCACGATGCCCTCGACCGGCGTGGTCACGGCGATGCTGTCGAGAGAAATGATGTCGGCTGGCGCGATGACGAACTGTTTGATCGGCACACACAAGAGCAGCAAGAGCGCCCCCAGCGCCCACAGGCGGTGTTTGCGCGCACGCGCGTTGCTGCCCATGACGAGCTGCTGGATGCGGCCCCAGGTGTTGGGCCGCATGTGCATCTGCTGCAGGCACAGGCCATGCACCTGGTGCAGGGCCGACAGCAGGCTGTCTGCCGCTTCCGGCCAGGGGTGGTCAGACACATACAGGGCCACCGCCTGCAGGCGCCCGTCGCGACCGGGCAAGCCGTGCGCGTGCACCTGTGCCGGCCAATATTCGGCCCAAACCCTGGCGAGCTCGGGCGGCAGATCGGCAGCGTCAAAACGCTGGCGAACGGCCAGTTGCGGCAGCCAGTGGGCCACGACCTGCTCGCTCCAGGCGCCAAAGGGACTGCCGCGGTCGACCTCGGTCAGGCCCGAGGCGCAGGCCAAGCGGGGCGCCCCGCCCTGCAACACAAACACCAGCGCCGAGCGGTATGGCACCAGTGCAAAGCTCTCGTTGGCGATGACAAACAGCAGCTCGCGCTCGGTCTCGGCCTGCCGGGCACGGGTGGCCAGCTGGTCCAGCACCGTCCAGGCCTGGGGCTGACGCGCCTGTGTGCTCATCGAACAACCTTGGCCGGTGCAGGCGGCGAAGCGGGCGCCTCAGCGGGCACTGCGGTGCCGCTCATGCCCGGCAGCAGGCCCGCCGCGTTGCCGATGATGCGCCCCTCCATCTCGAAAGACTGGTTGACCGGATCGATGCGGGCATTGACCATGCTGACGGCCGCGCTGTAGGAGGCGCCTGTCTCATCGATGGTGATGCGCAAGGGCGTGCCCACCTTGATGCGGGAAAACAGCTTAGAGCTGGCGCTGAGCTTGAGCTTGGGCACGCCGGCGCTGATGATCTCGATCAGCGGCTGGCCCACATTGGTGGTCTGGTAGGGCTTGCCCTGGGTACGCACCACAAAACCGGCAAAAGGCGCGGTCACCGTGCACTGGCTGACCTGGTATTTGGTGAGGTTGAGCTGCGCCTGCGCCTTGGCCACCTGGGCGGCCGCCGTCGTCACCTCGATCTCGGAGGCCGCGTTCATGCCCTGCAGGCGGATCTTGGCCTCCATGGCTTCGGTGGCGGCGGTCAGCTCAGACTCTGCGATTTCGGAACGCGCCTGGTTTTCGGTACAGTTGAAGCGGATCAGCACCTCGCCTTTGTTGAAGCGTGTGCCCACCCGCGTGGGGATGCTGGTGATCTGCCCGGCAATCGGGCTGGAGATGACCGTCTCGGCCTCGGCCCAGGCCTGCACCAGAATGCGGTCTTCGGGTGCGGCCGGACGCTCTTTGCCTTGAGCCACAGTCTGGGCCTGCGCAGCCAAAACCGCTGCAGCGCCCAGACAAGCCAACGCACATTGGCGCAAATTCATTGCCAAGTCTTCCCTGATGTTTTTCTAAAGAGCCATGTCGGGATGCGCCCCGACACAGCAAATGTCATTTGCCGAGGTTGCCAATCCACTCGCGCAGGTTGCCCACGTTGGCCGTGACCGCGGCTTCGCCCATGGCGCTGTAGGTGGTGGCGTTGGGCTCGGCCGGCAGCGTGGCGGTGTAGCTGGCCGCCGACTTGCCGACTTCGGACAACACCACCTCGCCCTTGCGCAGGCCCTTGGCGGCGTCGGCCATCTTCAGGCTCACTTGGAGCTTGAGCGCACCGGCGGCTTCTTGCTGCACCACATCGAAGCCGCCCCGGTTCAGGGCCTGCTGCACCCCGCCCAGCAAAGGCTTGCCTGACTGGACGTCGTCCAAGTAGAGCTGGACCTTGGGCCGTGCGCCGGCATTGGCCAGCAGGGTTGTGGGCAACTGCTTTTCGGCCTGCGCCAAGGACTTGCCCACATTGCCAGCCAGTTCGGCCACGGTCTGGTTTTCGATGTCGCCAAAGTCAAAGTCCTGACCCAGCGAGTGCTGAATGCGGGCGTAGGCCGCCTGGGCGTTGGCGTAGGCGATGGCGCGCTGGTATTTGGACACTGCGGCGCGTGCCGTGGCGCGCACCAGCTCCAGCTCGGTTTCAGTCTTGCTGGTCACGCCCGACTTGGCCACTGCCGCCACGCGGGCGTCGACTTCCAGGCTCTTTTGTGCCACCTCCAGGTCGCTGCGGGCCAGGCCGTAGCGCAGGGCTGCGATGCGCGTCTGCGTCATGATAGCCATCGACAGGGCCTGACGGCGCGCATCGTCCATCTCCTGCTGACGTTCGCCCGCCTTGGTCACGGCCGGCGCGCTCAGCACACGCAACAGGTTCCACGAAGCACGGGCAGAACCCTCCACCCAGTCGTTGTTGTAGAGCAGAGAATTGCTGTCGTATTGCTTGCCGATGCCAAAGGTGAGGTTGGGGAAGGCCTGCATCAGCTGACGGCGGGTCTCGTCGGCCGAGATGCGTTTTTTCGGGTCTTCTTCACGCAATTCCGGGCGGTTCATCAAGGCCGTGTCTTCGAGCAGTGCCAGGTTGGTGGGCAGCGGCTGCAGCGTTTGCTCGGGCGTGTCGGCCAGCACAAACTGGGCGCCCGGGGCGGACATCAGCGCGGCCAGTTCGGCCTTGGCAAAGTCCAGCTCCTGGCGGCGCACGTTCAGCAAGGCCAGCGCGTCCATCAGCGAGCGTTGGTAGGCCAGCGCGGTCTGCACCGGTATGGCGCCACGGGCTTCGGCTGCGCGCGAGTGCTCGATCGCGGCCTCGGCCTGCTTCATGACCTGCTCGGCCTCACCGGCCAGCCTTTGGGCGCCCAGCGCGCGCAGGTAGGCAAAACGCACGTCGTGCACCGTGGTCTGGATCACGCGGCGCTTGCGCTCCTGCGCGATCAGGAATTCGTCGGCGCGCTGCTTGGCACGGTAATACGAGACGCCGAAGTCCAGCACGTTCCAGCTGAATTCCACAGAGCGCAGGCTACGGGTCATTTCGGAAGATGTGGAGTAAGGTCCCCCATTTGATGGCGTAGCAGAAGCAGGTGCAGATCCCTTGGGGCCCTGCAAAGACCAGCTTGCGCCACCTGCGTAGTTGTTGCGGTCCATGTAACCCGCACCCACCACCACGCTGGGCAGCATGTCGTACTTGGCCACGTCGTGCAGCTGCGCATTGACGGCCACTTCCATCTTCTTCAGACGCAGGTCCAGGTTGTACTTGAGGGCACGCGCAATCGCTTCGTCCATCGTCACCGGCGCCGTGATCGGTTCTTGCTGGTCGAACATCTTGACGCGATCGGCCGCTGCACGGTCACGCACGGCTTTGTCTTCCAGCGCCTGCGGGTTCAGACTGGAGCAGCCGACCAGCATCAGGCCGGCGACCGCCATGACCACGGGTTTCAGGGGAAAGTTGAAGCGGTTTGCCATGTGTTGAGACTCCAGGTAAATCGTTGGTTCGGCTTGGTTGAACAAAAGAAAAGTGCCGATCACGGCAAGTCAGGCCGCGCGCGTCCGCGGCTGCGGCAGCACTGGCGCCGCAGCCTGATGGAAATGAAGTGCAAAAACCGACCGATCTAAACGCAATGTCGATGGTTTTGCTGGTTTGAGCTTGTCGCTACGCACGCCCTGACTGTTTGTTTGTTTTTTTCGACCGTGGTATTTTTGACATATTGAATAAGGTCCACAATCCTGCGATCGGAGGAATAAAGAAATTTACAAATATCCTTCTTTCGATGGATATGCAAAACACCCACAGTCGGGAAAAAATTGCCAATACTCATAATTCCTATGAATTCCCAATGTCCCTGGGCCACGTCTATCTGATCGACGACAACGAAGAAATTCTTTCTTCCTTGTCGCGGCTGTTGCAGTTCGCTGGCTACAGCGTCAGGTGCTGGGCCGATGCGCGCTCGTTTCTCGCCGAGCTGCCCAACGAGGCGCCAGCCGTGGTGGTGACAGACATGCAAATGCCTGGCATGACCGGCCTGCAGTTGCATCAGGCCCTGCTGGAGCAGGGTCGGCAGATGCCCGTCATCTACCTCAGCGGCGAAAGCTCCGTGCCCCAGGCCATCGAGGCCATGAAATTGAAGGCACACGATTTCCTGACCAAACCCTTCACACGCGAAAGCCTGTTCAGCGCCATCTCTGCGGCCCTTGAGCGTGACCGTCTGGCAATGCAGTCGGTGATCGAGAAAGCCCGCTTTGAAGAGGCACTGCGCCACCTGTCTCCGCGCGAGCGCGAGGTGCATGGCCTGCTGATCAAGGGTTTCAGCAACAACGAGATAGTCAACGCGCTCGAGATTTCGCTGCCCACCGCCAAACAATACAAGTCGGAAGTCATGCGAAAGCTGGGCGTACGCTCGCTCTCACAGCTCATCGAGATGAGCAAGACTTTCCTGGCTGGCGAATATGGCCAGACGCCTCAGGACCCCAAGCCTTGAGATTGGCCGGGTCGGCAGCACATGAGCAGCATCCGGATGTGAATTTCAAAGGAGGTCGACCATGAACAGATTCTTCATCCCTGCGGGCATGACCCTGGCCCTGCTGTGTGCGGGTCAGAGCTGGGCGCAGTCGACTGCGGCCACAGGCACCTATCTGGGGCAGAAGGTGCCGCCAGTGCTGGCCGTCGAGCTGGACGCCGCAACCAGCCGCGCCACGCCCACGGCAAGTGGACCCGCCACCGGCTCGGTCGGCATTCAACGCGAACGGGAGCGCGACAACGCCGCCTCTGTCCCCACCTACACCGGCACCCAGAACTCCCAGAGCATGGGCAACGCGATGCCCAGCCCTTCGACAGATTCGTCCACCCGGCGCTGACGGACCGCGTGACATAATTTCTCCATCGGGCCGCACGTCGCGGCCCTTGCTGTTATGGAGATCACACTCATGCACACCACCCCCTCCGGCCTGCAATACGAAGACACCACCGTTGGCGAAGGCGCCGAAGCCCAGGCCGGGCAGGACGTGGTCGTCCATTACACCGGCTGGCTCTACAAGGACGGCGAGCAGGGCGCCAAGTTCGATTCGAGCAAGGACCGCCGCGATCCCTTCGTGTTCGCGCTGGGCGCCGGCATGGTGATCAAGGGCTGGGACGAAGGCGTGGCCGGCATGAAAGTGGGTGGCGCGCGCACCCTGATCATTCCGCCCGAGCTGGGCTACGGCGCCCGCGGCGCTGGCGGCGTGATTCCGCCGAACGCCACGCTCAAGTTCGAAGTCGAGCTGCTGGCGCTTCAGTAAAGCGCCCCCTGTGGAAGGCCGCGACTGCGGCCGAAGGTTTCGGGCTTTCGCGCAGCCAGGTGCGCTTCCACAAAAATCCCCCCTTGAAACCCCGGGATTAGCCCCTATTTGCAGGGGCGAACCTGTTTATTGCTGTTTTTTTGAGCATTCATGTCCGAAAACACCACACCCCAAGACACCACTGCCCCCGGCGCTGCCGAGGCTGCCGCGACTGACACCGCACCCGATCTGGCGGCACAACTGGCCGAACTGCAGGCCAAGAACGCTGAACTGGCCGACTTGTACCTGCGCGCCCAGGCCGACGTGCAAAACGCCCGCCGCCGCGCCGACGAAGAAATTGCCAAGTCGCGCAAATTCGCGGTCGAAGGCTTTGCCGAAAGCCTGCTGCCGGTCATCGACAGCCTGGAAGCCGGTCTGGCCATCCCCAACGCAACGATCGAACAGATCCGCGAAGGCAGCGAGGCCACCCTGCGCCAGCTCAAGAGCGCGCTGGAACGCAACAAGGTGATCGAAATCAGCCCGGCGGCCGGCACCAAATTCGACCCCGCCCAACACCAGGCCATCAGCATGGTCCCTGCCGAACAGGAAGCCAACACTGTGGTGACCGTGCTGCAGAAGGGCTTTCTGATTGCGGAGCGCGTGCTGCGCCCGGCGCTGGTCACCGTGGCCGCGCCTAAATAAACCCCTTGCCGGACGGCGCTTTCACAACTTGAAAACAACCGGGCCGTCCCCAACTCAAAACCAATTCAAATCCTCACCGGAGTACACAACATGGGAAAAATCATCGGCATTGACCTGGGCACCACCAACTCGTGCGTGGCCATCATGGAAGGCAACACGACCAAGGTGATCGAGAACGCCGAAGGCGCTCGCACCACGCCGTCCATCATTGCTTATCAGGAAGACGGCGAAATTCTGGTCGGCGCCAGCGCCAAGCGCCAGGCCGTGACCAACCCCAAGAACACGCTGTATGCCGTCAAGCGCCTGATCGGCCGCAAGTTCACCGAAAAAGAAGTGCAAAAGGACATCGACCTGATGCCCTACACCATCTCGGC
>JACCDW010134058.1_pt1 | contig 31879 bp, 29 predicted proteins | sample 7449781 | NCBI WGS metagenome assembly JACCDW01 (sample SAMN15323449, study PRJNA562643) | freshwater metagenome | isolation source: river surface water | place: USA:Blue River Watershed | collected 2017-08-18
ATTTACCGTATTTTATTAGACTTAATTAATTTTTTTAATAATAATAGTATTAATAATAACAAACCAAATAAGATAAACAACAATAAATAAAATAAATAATAATAAAGTAAATATTTTCATGTTTATTATTTTATTATTTTTAATTGAAATAAAAATATTTTTATTTCCAATTATTTCGGGTAAATTTTTGAGAAAATTTCGCGCGTGAATTTTGGTCAATATTGCATTATAAATTGGACTCTTATTCATTTTATTATCTAAATGGTCAATGTTTACCTACTAATAAATAATAACAGCTAATGAATATTGGTAAATAAATATATATTTACCTGCATTATCAGCAGTAAACCATTAGGCAACATTTAATGTTATTGGTAAACATACCATGAATTGTTTACTATATTATGGTTAATTTAATAACTGTAATTATACACTTTAATTATTTATTATTAAATTAGTAAATATATTTATTATTAGTCAACCATAAAAAAACTACTCGCGCGCGCGCGTGAACACATTAGTAAGCATAAAATTATTTACCATTATTATTCTAGTCAATATATATTTATTTACCAATATTCATTAGCTGTTATTATTTATTAGTAGGTAAACATTGACCATTTAGATAATAAAATGAATAAGATACTAATTATTAATGATATGTTGACTTAAATTCACGCGCGAAATTTTCCCAAAAATTTACCCGAAATAATTGGAAATAAAATTATTTTTTATTTATTTGGGTTTTATGTGGGCGTAATCCACTATACTTCAATTTCATCAGCACCAACTGCGAGAAAATCAACAGCTGAATCAAATACGTTAGTGAAAAACTCAATGGGTTTATCAACAGGTAATACAAATCTATCCCGGTTTGCAACAGCTCTATATGGGTCAAGTTTATTTAAAACCATTTGCTCAACCACACTCATATTTTCTTCTGTTAAACATGACCTATAGTAAATCACATTGTGTTCGCAAGTTTTATTATATGTGCTTAATCTCACAGTTAAATTACCAGCCTTTCCGACAATATATGTTCGATTTTTTGCATGGGCATCAGTTGTAATCAAGTACACAACATTTTTTTCTGGGTAATTGGTTCTTGGTTGTTTTTTAGCAAGACTGTTAGTTAATGTATTTATTTTACCATTTGCTAATTGGTAGTTTTTAACGAGATTATTATTTATTTCGAGAAGATTTGTTAATAACAAACAAGATTGGACAAGAAATTCTGGACTAATCCACCGAGCAAGTATTAATGTTAAATTTGGATGAAGCCATATAAGTTCATTTTCTTCATAGTAAAAGCAAATGGGATCATTAATATTGGAATTGGAATTAGTTAGCTCGTATATTATTACTTTTGTTTCCGGCAAATTTAACCATTTGTTAATATCATGAGAAAAATGCTTACAAATCAAAGTTCCGTTAAAATAGTTATTTTTACTGGAAGCTATAAAGATGGTATTGTTAATGTTTATTTTATAAGGACCAGATAAATCCCATGTTAAAATATTATTATTGATATGTATATTGGAATTAGAATTATTATTTTGTTCTAATAATTTAGCAATTGTTAAATCTTTATCGGATAATTTATTTGTAAAAGTTTCAATTAATTGTTTATTAATTTGAACTGAGTTATCTGGTAATGTTACTTTATTTTTAATTACTTGAGTTTGCGGTTGTTGACTAACTGTTTCTTCAAGTTTTTTAATTTTATTTGTTAAGTCTGTAAATTGTTCTGTAATTTTATCTTCTTTTTGTAGTTTTTTAGTATTAGTTACTTTACATTTTTGCATATGCATCCATTTTGATTGTCTTGTATTATATCCTTTGTTACAATAGTCACAACAATATTTTTTTGGAATATTTTTATTATTGTCATTTGGATGATATTTTTTATTGTGTTTAAATAGGCCATTTCTGGTTTTATAAACAAGATTACATATTTTACACTCATATTTATTTTCCATTTATTATATTTGAATTTTAACAAATTAATTATAAATAAATTTCAATTTTTACTTATAAATTTTGTATGATAATAACACTTAGCTAGTATAAATGTCTTCGCATTTGGCGTTAAGTACACTTAAATAGTGTTTCCAATCGATGACAAACACTTCAGAATCTAAGTTAAGATTTTCTAAATTTTCGTTAATTAAATTTATTAATAATGTATTTTTTTCAGCTCCTAAATCAATTGTTCCGGCCTCTATTTCAGTTTTTAAGTATAAACACAAGTTATTTACTTCTTGTTTATAATCTTTGGTATCAACAACTTGTTCATCATCTGCTTCTAGTTCTTCAAGTAATTTTAATTTGTCATTAACATAATCCATAGTTACGGTATTATATTCAAGTTCCGCAAGTACTGGGGCAAGAAATGGTTCCCATTCAGGATTCTTAACTAATAAAACTTTAATTCGGGCTGTTAATTCTTGTTTACATTCTTGAAAAAACATTTTTTCAACTTGGTCCATTGATTCATCGGGTGCATCCAAATTATTTGATGTTGCAGTACCAATTAATCCAAAATTATCTTGGAGATATTTAATAGTTTCAACCAATTGTAGATTACACATGGATTCGAGCTGTTCTTCAATTGTTTCGAATTTTTCTAACATGGATTTTTTATCGGATTCATCCATTTTATCATTAATTGATAAATTAACAAGAGCATTTTCAATATGGGCTTTAATAGTATAAATATTTTGTGCTCTTAACAATTCTGCTTCATCAGTATCAGCCAAACTAGTAGCTTGTGCAATAATATTTTCTAATTCTTCTAAACTTATAGATGGGATATCTTTTATAATAATACTGGTTTCTACTCCAGATTTTCTATCAGACACAATAACATTAATAATTGAACTTAAATCAATTTTAAATGCAATTTCAATTATTGGAACTCCACCAGCAGTTACTTTATCAAAAATAAATTCCCCTATTAAAAAATTTTTATTTGCAATTGGTCTTTCCCCTTGATATACTTTTACTTTAATTGAAGTTTCTCCTGGTGTGTCTGTGGTATACTTTTGACTTCTTTTAACTGGAAGTGGTGTATTTTTAGGCACAATAATAGAATACGACCCATCAGCTAATTCAACACCAAGAGATAAAGGAAGCACGTCCATTAATACAACATCATCATTAGCAACAAATTTATTTTCAATTATTCCGGAATAAAATCCTGCCCCTTCAGCAACAACTGACTCTAAATTTGGATGAATCCATGGGGTTTTTTCGGTTTGTTTGGCAATCGTTTCTTGTAATGCAGGAATTCTACTTGTACCACCAACTAAAATAACATAATTAATGTCTGGATAGTTTAAAACAATTTCACCTAAAGTATTTTCCACTTTTTGAATTAAACTATTTGCCATGTTAGTAAATTTAGTTTGAGTTAACAGATAAGGAAAACTATGTTCAGGAATTATATTTTTAATGTTAGTTTCGTAAATATCCAAATATGTTAATTTTTCTTTTATTTTTTGTGCTTGTTTCCATAAGGCAGTATCATTTAAGTTTGTTTCCCTTCCAGTAAAATGTCCAGTTCGCAAGATGTCATCAACAATTAATTGTGTAAAGTTATTGCCGCCTAAATCATTTAGTCCTTCACTGTGAACTACTTCAAAAAATAAGTCTGATTTTTGTAAAATTGTAAAGTCCATAGTTCCTCCACCAGTATCTATAACCAATATTAATTCATCAGAACTTGATGAATGTGATAGTCCATAAGCTAATGCTGCAGCACTAGGTTCATTAATAATTCTAATTACTTGAAAACCTACCACACCAAATGCACTTTTAATAATTTCTCGTTGATTATCATTAAAATTAGAAGGTACTGTAATAACAGTTTTTATGACAAAATTTCCGGATAATTTTAGTGTTTTAACAACCAGTCCGTATAAATGAGTAAAAAATACAACAAGTAATTCACTATGGGTATATTTAACATTATCATCATCAAAAACAAATTCTTTATTTTCCCCAATTGATATTTTAAAACTATGAATTTGATTGTCACAACCAATTGGAATATAGTTTCCACAATATAATTTTCCATTAGATTTTGCGATTTTTGAAGGAATTGTTTTAAAAACTCCATCGGATAATGTGACTGCTTTGTTATTAACAAAATGAGAAATAACGGTATTAGTTGTACCAAAATCTATACCTACTAAAATTTCATTAATAATATCCATTAATATATTATTAAAAAAAATTTATTGTTTAAACGTGTTATCAAGTTTTTAATTTAACTTAACTTTTCCTTTTCCGTTCATTAAACCAACTATTTGACCCGGGCCGTTAGAAACGATATTGTAAATTTCACTTGTTTCTAAATCTCTCAAGTAATAATCAGACTTGTACATTATTAATTCATAACCATTTATATCTTCCCAATTATCAACATTAAATTGTTCTGGTTCTACTTCTGCAAGAGGGGGTTCTTCATCAATAACCTTTTTAGACTTTTTTGATTTTTTAGGTTTAATTGATTCCTCTTCAAGTACTGGTTCAATTTCAAGAACAGGTTCTTCTTCAATAACCTTTTTAGACTTTTTTGATTTTTTAGGTTTAATTGATTCCTCTTCAAGTACTGGTTCTACTTCAGGAAGAGGTTCAACTTCTGCGAGAACTGGTTCTTCTTCTGCAAGAGGGGGTTCTTCATCAATAACCTTTTTAGACTTTTTTGATTTTTTTGGTTTAATTGATTCTTCTTCAACAATTGGTTCCTCTTCTGCGAGAACTGGTTCTTCTTCTGCAAGAGGGGGTTCTTCATCAATAATTTTTTTAGACTTTTTAGATTTTTTCGGTTTAATTGATTCATTAGTTTCAACATGTTCTTCTTCTGCGAGAACGGGTTCTTTGAGAACTAATTCGACATTAGGTTCAGCTACATTATCAGGTTCAACTTCTGCGAGAACAACAGGTTCAGGTTCAAGAACTAATTTAACATCAGGTTCTTCTTCAATAACCTTTTTAGATTTTTTTCCAACATTGAGTTTTGCCTTTTCACTTTCTTCTTTTTGGAGTTTTAATTCAGCTTCAGCCTCAGCAGCTTTTTTTGCAAGTTTCCCAATAACTGGATTTTGTTGAACTGGTTGTTCACGTTTAAGTTTATCTAGTTGTGATTCTAATATTTGACAGTAATTGGTTTTTTCAACGAGTTGTTTATTTAATGATTGAATGTATGAAACTTTAGTTAAGTTAGCAAGTTCTTCTTGTTTAGCTTTAAGTTCATTAGATAGTATTTCTGTATCTTTGTTGTATTTAAAATTAAGTTCACTAATACGCTTTTCAAGTTCTTCAACTTGGTCCACTAACTCAGCATTCTTACCCTCAAGAGTGCTAATGTTTTGTCTAAGGTTATCAAATACAGTATTAAGGTCCATTTGTTCAATTAACAAATTAGCCTGGTTTACTAAACTACATAAGGTGTTATATTTATCCATTAATTATATATAAAAAATTGTTTTTATATCTAATTAATATATTTGTTTAAGTATTTTAATGGAAACAAATTATAAAAGCATTAACTATTTAAATAAGGAGGTATACATCCTACAATATTTATCAGAATCAAATGAGCAATTTGGAAAAAGAACAGAATACATCAAACTACTAGAAAATGCAAAAGTTGACTGGAAAGAAGCATCTAGATTATCAAAAATTTGGTATTGTATCAAATATAAAAATTGCAAATACTCTCCTGAAATATACCATAAGGTAATATCATATGAAAAAAAAAATAAACAAGAATAAATTAAATTTTATTGAACTGTTTGAAATGAGTCACATTTAAGTTCACCGTTATCATTAATTAATTTATGGATATGGAAATAAGTTCCTCTATTTCCGGGATAATGACTGTGTTCTAAATTATGGCCTTCATTTCTATGTGCGGTTTGTTCAGGATCTAACTCAATTTCAATACATTGGTCTAGATTAATAGATGTGATGTTTGGTCTTCCTTGTAAATCAGTACATTCAGCTGTGAGCTCTGGATTTACCCATGATAAAACATTACATGTTTCTTTCCAATTTCCTTCTGGTAAATCAATATGAGTTTCTAAAATATAATTAATAAAAACCAAATATACAGTTAATACCAGTATAAAGAACAACAAATTAAATTTCCAATTCATTTTAAATGGAATTATTATAAATAGATATAAATTAATAAAAATTTTAAAATTTTTTTTAATTTTTATGCACTGTTTTGGTCATCGGCCCATTTTTTATTAATGGAACCACCGGTAACGTATCTGGAATCATCCCATTGTTTTAAGTTAACAGGATAGTTTGATGAATCAGATGGGCATACTTTACATGGTTGGGTATTAATACAAACAGGAGGTCTAGCCATAGGTACTTGCCATTTGTTGGTATTTAAAATGGTGTATTCACTGGTCCAGTCAGTAGGAACTTGGTTACCAATTGGAGTGTAGAAATCAGAAGGTAATTCAGAATATTCACGGTCATGTTTTACTTTACCATCTTGAACTCTAACTTTGCTTTTTCCTTCTTTTTTAAGGGTTTCAAGTCTTGCGATAACTTCATCCATTGATAATAATTTACTACGTAATTTAGCTTGAATATTGTCAATTTCACCATCATCTAAAATTCCTTTGTCTGCTAAGTCATTCATAAGTGATTCAAAGTATTTGTTGGCAATTTTAGCACCAGAAGGAGGGATTGCGGATTTGGCTTTAAGTTGTTCTCTAAGTTCAGCCATTTCATCTTCCATTTGTTTTCTTATTTTTTCAACTTCAAGTCCACAAGATGTTTTTGGTAAAGTTCTAGAACCATCGGTTTCATCTTCGGGAAGTCTAATATCTTCGTCAATAATAACGCGTCTAGCTCTTCTTTCTTCAACACGAGCAAGTCTGTCTTCAGCGTCAAATTTAGCACCAATAGCATCTTTTTGTTCTTGAGTAATTTGTCTTAATTCACTAGTAGTACCGCGTTGTTGTACAATTGCTTTAATTTCATCAGCAACAGCAACTCTTTTTTGGGCTACATCACTTTCTTCAATAGCAAGTTTTCTTTCTTCAATTTCACTGACTGGGATGTTATCTAATTTCTTTCTAATTATGTCCCTACGTTTTTCAGCTAAGCTGACACGTTTATCAGCTATTTCTTTAGCTCTAGTTGTAACTTCAATTTCTTCTTGAATATCAGTGGCTTCCTTTGTTGAACCACGTGAAATAGCATTTGTTCTGCGTTCTTTTAATTGAGCAAGTTTTTCTTCAGATTCTCTACTAGCTTTAATTGCATCAATACTTTCTTCTTCAGCAACACGTTTTTCTTCTAATGCAGCACGTTTTTCATCAAGTTTAACTTCTTGTTCAGGAGTTATTTCTTGAGATTTAAGTTTTTCAAGCTTAATTTCTAATTCAGCTTTAGCTTTTTTAGCTCTGTCTGCTTCAGCACCAGAAAATGCATTTGCAATTTGTGTATCTAATTTTTTAATTTCAGTCTTAGTAACTTCAATTGGGTCAGATGTTTTACGTCTCTTTTCTTCTAATCTAGCTAAAATATCTTCACGTTCAGCATCTTGAACATTATCACGTCTAGTTTCTCTTGTATCTTGTCTTGAGTCTTGTCTTGAGGCTTGTCTAGCTTCTTGTCTTTGTCTAATTAGTTCATTAACGTCAGTTTCAAGATCTAATGCAAAAGGATCATCATTTGCGAAACCTTCTTTTTTAGTTTGTTTAAGAAATAAACAGTCAAGACAAACAAAACCGACTGTGATAATTGCTAAAAGTAACATTAAATCTTTATCAGCTAATTGAACAGATGGAATCATTTTTAAAATTGCATAAACAAGACCACCAACAATTAAGTACTTAACCATATCCTTTGTGGAAAATAATGAATCGTTCATTTATATAACATATTAGATATTTTTTTATATTTAAATTAGGATTTTTTTCCAAGTTATGCCCAAAAACAATTTTACTTGGAAAATTACTGCTTTTTATTATATAGAATAATTAATACTAAAACAACAATTATTAAAATTAAATTAAGCGAATACATAACAAAAAGTAAAGAAACATATGGGTAAATTCTATCTGCAAAGTTAGAAAAAATTGGAGCAATAACGTCATTTTCTAATTTAGTTTTATTTTCTGGTTTATTTACTTCAATTATTAATTTACTAATAAAGTCTTTGGTAATTTTATCTATCATTATCAAATTTAAGAATTAAATATTTTATTAAACGGGTATAATTAATTAAGTTATTGGGCGATTTTTACCCATTTTTGTTTCCACAAATTTTTTTTAAATTTTAAACCCCAACACAAAATCCAAATTAAAAAATTGAAATTATTTTTATTAATTAGAATATATAATCTTATAATGTTAACAATTGTTGAAGATGATATAACTTACAAACTTGGACGTAATGCCAAGGAAAACTTTGAGCTAATTGATGATGCTCAAGATGATAATCCTGAATATTGGTGGTTTCATTTGGAAGACCATCCTTCTGGTCACTGTGTGATATACGCAGAAACGATAACAAATCAAATGGTAGCACATGCGGCAAACTTGGTAAAACAATATTCAAAACTAAAAGCGGATAAAAAAGCAAAAGTTGTTTACACACAAATAAAGCACGTGAAAAAAACTAAAACAATCGGTCAAGTACAATTGTTAGGGCTGACAAAAACCATATCAGTATAGAATACCCTGATATATGCTAACTACTTTAGCTGGAAAATAAAAATTAGTTTAAAATTGTTAAATAAAACTGTTTCTTTAAAAAAATTTGATAATAAAATATGTTATAAAGGTTTTCTAATATATATCAATAAGAAATGTCTACAAATCCCGCATATTATAGTGAAGATGTTAAAAGAATCGAAAAAATAGAATTTAGTGTTTTTAGAAACAAAGACGTCAAACAATATTCTGCAGTAAGCGGAGATCCATTTGGTATAGACTTAGCTGAGTCCTATGAAAACTATGAACCTAAAAAGGGTGGTTTAGTTGATTTGCGTATGGGTACATGTGACATATATTTGCCATGTGCTACCTGTGGTCAAAATTCACTTGAATGCCCTGGTCATTTTGGTCATACTGAATTAGCAAGTCCAGTTTTCCACTTTGGATTTTTGAATCATTTAAAAAATATTCTTCAATGTGTTTGCTTAAAATGTTCTAACTTACTAGTAGAAAAATCAGATGTACAATTTAAGAAAGCATTAAATAAACGTGCTGAAGCTAGATTCAAAGAAATGAAAGTCCTTACTAAAAATGTTAATTACTGTTTTCATTGTGGCGTACCAGTACCTAAAATTAAACGTGAAGTCAAAGATAATGGTTCTATTAAAATTATGATTGAACGTGATGTAAATACTGGGTCCGGTCAAGAAAAAGAAGAAATTGCAAATGCAGCAAAAAAAATTAAAGAATCCCTCAGTCCTCGCGACTGTTGGAATATTTTACGTAATGTATCAGAAACTGATTGTTACTTACTTGGTTTTAATCCAAAAATGCAAAGACCAGAAGATTTAATTATTGAGAAATTTCCAATTGCTCCTGTAGATATTCGTCCAACTGCTAAGGTTGATTTTATGTCTGCTGCAACTATGGAAGATGCATTAACTTTAAAAATTTCTGATATTATTACTGCAAACAAACGTGTTAGACAACAAATGGAAAAAGAAACTGTCTCCAACGAATTATCCACCTATAATCAAGATATATTTAACTTGCTTCAATATCATGTGGCAACATATTTTGATAACGAATCCGTCAGTTTACCAAGAACTGAATTTAAAACTGGTGGTCGTCCTACTAAATCAATTAGTGACCGCATTAAAGGTAAAGCCGGTCGCGTAAGAAGTAATCTCATGGGTAAATTTTGCTCAAAACAGGTAGCTGCCTAAATGGTTGGTGTTAACACCATTTAGGGGGTATAATTAAGTAAAACTTAATTATCCCATTGTTCATTTTTGTATGAACATTAAAACAGTGTAATAACACCTTTAAATATAACTACCTAGTCCCAATAATTAATTGGGGCAACATTGTCAAATTGCGGGAAACTCTAATTCGCAAATGCGATTATGACTCAACAAACTATTTTCATATTGAAAAATATGGATAATACATATGCTGAAAGGCGTATTGTTAACATTTAATTATGTTTAAGTAAAATTGTTGCTTCATATCCGGGAAACCGGTATTAGATAATCCGCAGCCAAGTTCCTAAGTTTATATAATTATAAATATGGAAAAGGTTCAGAGACTAGATGGCAGTGGGTGTGGGTATAAGCCCCATGCTTAAGGTATAGTCCGAATAGTTTATGGGTTTTAAACCCAACTGGCTTTAGCCGGAAGACCTAAACACAATAAGTGCATGGTTAAAACTATATCGAAAAGAGTAGACTTCTCGGGTCGTACGGTTATTACATCGGACCCATACATTGATATCGACCAAGTTGGTATCCCAAAGAAAATGGCTATGGAATTAACTATTCCAGAAGAAGTAACCCCATACAATATCAAATATTTAACCGGGTTAGTTAAAAATGGTCGTGATGTTTATCCTGGTGCAAACTTTGTACTTAGAATTAACTTTCGCGACGGAAAACCAGAAATCCAAAAGATTGACCTCAAATATCGTAAAAAAGCTATTAGACTTAATCTAGGTGACATCGTAGAGAGACATTCAGTTGACGGGGATTACGTACTTTTCAATCGTCAACCAACACTCCACAAACCCTCTATGATGGGTCACAAGATACAAGTAATTGATAACGACGAACTGAATACCTTTAGGATGTCAGTGTCCGTATGCAAACCATACAATGCCGACGAACAGATTAGATGTCATAACCATCATTATCGGCAAAAGGAAGAACTGAAAAAGTTTTTTACTTCCTAGTCCCATCGTACGGGGCAACACTTTCAAATTGCGGGGATCCCCTAAATAAATTGAAAAAATTTTGTTATTATTCATTATCAGTAAGAATTTTAAATGGAAAAATCAAATAAAATAAAAAAATGTAAAGTATGCGATATAGTGCTAACTGGTGAAAATCAAGTAACTGGGAAAAACTTTTGTAAACCATGTTATAATAAGAAATCACATGATTATTATGTGACAAAGTTACAACCTGGAAAAATTGCCAAGCAAGAAGCAAAAGCAAACCAAGTTAAAAAATGCAACGACTGTGCGTGCGTACTTACAGATGAAAATCAAGTTAAAGGAAGAAATCAATGTAGAGATTGCAGAAGTGCAAAGTATAAAGAATACAGCCAAACAAAATTATCTGACCAATATAGTACTTTTGACGGGACAAAAAAATGTTCCGCCTGTAATAAAGTATTAACATTGGATAATTGTGTTAAAAACCGTCCTATGTGTAAAGAATGTTACAACGCCAAGACAAATGATTATAAGAAAAATAATAAAGAAAAAGTATTACAAAACCATAAAGAATATTATGAGGCTAATAAAGAAAAAATTGCCGAGTACTATAAAGAACATTATGAAGTTAATAAGAATACTTATCTTAAAAATAATCAAAAATGGCGTAGTGAAAACAGAGAACATATTAGGAAAAAAGAAAATGAGAGATTTCGACAAAACCCTACCTTAAGATTAAAAAGATCATGCCGAGTACGTATTTGGGATGCACTTAAAGGGAAATATCGTAAAACACATCATTCAATTGAATACGTTGATTGTGATGTTGAGTTTCTCAAAAAATGGTTAGAATACAACTTTGAGGATGGAATGACTTTTGATAACTATGGGCCATATTGGCATGTTGACCACGTAATACCATGTGCTAGATTCGATTTAACGGATCCGCATGAGATTGCACACTGTTTTCATTGGGTTAATTTGAAACCAATGAAAGGTAGCGAAAACATGTCTAAACATGCTGACATAGATAACATAGAAATATTAAGTCATTACCAAACTGTAGAAGTATTTGCTGTAGAAAATAACATTGAAATTCCAGACTTTGATTTCGAAAAGTATTTTGAAATTACTGATAATAAAGATAATGAAATAGAACTTTAATTAATAAAATACAAATTGCTCACATACTACCACTCCCAGATGGCAACATCAGAGAGGATCAGGGTTAACGACCCTTTGCGAACCGTAAGGTAAGCTTATGTGCTAACTAAGTTAGTATGTACCCGTATGGTAAAAACGTATGTGTTGTAATTAGGACAATCCGCAGCCAATCACTCATTTTATGAGTAGAAGGTTCAACGACTAAATGGAAGTGGGTCTAGCTTGGGAAACCAAGTTGGGCATAAGATATAGTCTAATCCCACCAGTAATGGTGTCTATACTCGGGGCTTTAATACCGCTACGACTTTGGCCAAGTTTTAAAAAACTTTGGTTCATTGGGTATTTGGCAACAACCTATAGAGGCGAATAGAAATATTTGCTGGCGTAATTTTAACATATTACTAAAATTGAAATAACCATAAAATTAAAATAATATATTGGGAAATAGAAGTTTAAAAATACTACCGATGTATTATGATGGTAATATATTAAATTACATAATGTTCGATGGCGACGAGATGAATATACATCTTGCACAATCTATCCAAGCAAGAAATGAACTCAAACGTATAGCAAACGTACAATACCAAATTGTTGGTGTAAAAGATTCCAGTCCAATCATTGGTTGTCAACAAGATACACTATCAGGTGCGTACATGTTAACAGAACCAAATGTTAGATTAAAAGGTTGGGAAGTAGCTAATATTCTATGTAATACTACTTCTGACACCAAGTTCGCAATTGAAATGGATAAAGAATACACCGGTCACGAAGTATTCTCACACATTATTCCAGTAGGAATTAACAACACAAAGAAATCAGGTGATAAAATCACTTTACAAATTACCAATGGTAAATTAACTACCGGTTATTTAGATAAGTCTTCACTAAGTTTTGCAAAGAACTCAATTATCCACTTTATTTGGGACAAGTACGGACCAAATAAAACCAGAAGATTTATTGATGATTCTCAAAGACTTGTACTTAATTACTTGTTAACACGTGGTCAAACAGTCGGTTTCGGCGATACCGTGGTAAACAAAGATATTGGAGAAAAGATTCAACAAGTTATTACCAATAAAATTTTAGAATCCAAATACCAAATCACACAATTTGAAAATGACACTGACCAAATTTCTCTAGACACAATTGAAGCAGCCCTATCTGCTGACCTGGGTGCAGTACAAGCAAATGTTGGTCAAATCCTAATGGGACATTTAAATTCCGAAAACTTTTTCTGGGCAGCAGCAAAGTCTGGCGCTAAAGGTTCTGCAGTAAACGTGGCTCAAGTATCCGGTGTACTCGGTCAGAATAACTTGGAAGGTTCACGTATTAAGAAGAAGGTTGAAGGGCGTAGTTTAGTGTATTGGCATCGCGATGATGATACCCCTGAAGCCAGAGGTTTTATTAAGAATTCTTTCTTGTCCGGTTTAAGAGGCTTTGAATTCTTCTACAACGCTATGGCTGGACGTGAGGGGCTTATCGATACTGCTATTAAATCAGTTACTTGGGAAACACCAATTGTAATTGTGGAAAATTCCAGTCCAAAATATACTCCAATCGGTGAGTGGATTGATGGCTTAATGAATTTAAACCAAAATAAGATTTCAAATGAATCATACCTTAATATGGAATTATTAGATTTGGAATCTCAAGTATTTATTCCAACAATGGACTATGAAGGTAATGTCTCATGGGGAACAGTAAGCGCTGTTACTCGTCATGATCCAGGAGACCAACTTTATAAAATTAGAACAGAAGGTGGACGTTCAGTTACTGTTACTGCAACCAAGTCACTTTTAGTTTGGAACAAAAATCTAAACCAATTTAAGGAAATTCCAACAACTGAAATTGTAATTGGTGACTGTGTTCCTGTTACAATGACTTTACCTGAAGCACCTGATAACGTAAAATTATTTGAAGACCTGGATGTAAATATGGAATTAAATGAATTTGTATCAGAGTCTGAAATAACAATTAACCAGATTGCAATGCGATTAGCTCAAGTGGGTGTCTATGGTAAAATTATTAAAGAAGAATCCCAATATAAATTTGTTAAGACTGAACCAGTTGAAAAACTTAATGGAGTTGCTTTTGATACTATTATTAGCATTGAACTTGTTAGTGTTGATGCACATCCTAAAGTTTATGATTTAACGATTCCTTCAACTTTTAACTTTGGATTAGCAAATGGTCTTCAAGTACGTGATACAGCACAGACAGGGTATATTCAACGTCAGCTCATCAAAGGTTTAGAAGACTTATCCATCAGATATGACGGTACAAATAGAAATGCCCGCGGTACCATCGTACAAACAGTTTATGGTGAAAACGGTATTAACCAGGCAACTCAAACTGAATTACAATTTAATATTTTAAGAATGGACAATAAAACTTTGAGTGAGAAATTATGTTTGAGTCCTGAACAAATTAAAAAGTTGGAAAAAGTTACTAAATTGTCTAATAAAGAATTAACAGACTTTAACAAATCCCACCTAACCAAATTAAAAGCATTACGTGATGAAATGAGACAAATTCAAATGCGTGCACTTATTAATTTTAAAGTAATGGAAGAAAAATTTGTAAGTCCAGTTAACTTGTTCCGTATTACTCAAGATTATTCAAATAATAAGGAACACTTGGAATTAACACCAAAAGAAATCACCGATGCAATTGAATCATTTTTATCAGATTATGACAACAGATTAATTACTGCGATGAAACCTACTGATAAATTCATGAAACAAGATGACCGTAATCTCAAGTTTTTGCTTGAAGTAGCGTTAAACGAATACTTGGCTCCAGTTAAATGCATCTTTGAATATGGTCTCAGCAGAAAAGAATTCCAGGCTATGATGAAAGAAATTACAATGAGTTTTACCAAAGCTATCATCGAGCCCGGTGAAATGGTTGGAGTTATTGCGGCACAATCCGTTGGTGAACCCACGAGCCAAATGACGTTAAATACCAAGCACTTTGCTGGTGTGGCTAAGGGTGGTTCAGCAAATATGGGTGTTTCTCGCATTCAAGAGTTGTTACATTTTTCCAAGAATATTAAAACCCCACAAATGCATATCTATTTTAAGGAGCCTTATAGCACCGACAGAGGAGCACTAAACAAAGTAGTCAGTTACTTCAAACATTTATCAATTCGTCAATTGATTTCAAGTGCTGAAGTATTTTATGATGCTGGTGTATTAGATGCAAATGGTAAGAAACTTAAAGCAGACAATGTGTCAGGACCATTCTTTGTTAACAATCAAAAGGCAGAAATTTCATCATTACCTTTTGTATTTAGAATTCGAATGGACATTGAAAAGATGATTGACAAGGAAACCACTTTGTTAGATATTAAGACCAAGTTTATTAGTTACTGGTATAAGAATTACACTAACTTGAAGAACTTGAAAAAGTCGGACAAAGAAGTAATCAGCAGAATTTCCCGTTGTGCTATTTTATCAAACAGTGCAACAGATAAAGAACAAATTATTCATATTAGATTTTCAATGAGTTCATTCAACTATAACATTATTACTGACTTCCTTAAAATGGTGTTTGATGATATTACACTTAAAGGTATTGAAAATATTGATGGTGTAGATATATCACAAGAACTTGTTATTAAATTTAACCAAGAAACCGGTGAAGTTAAAACAGATAAGGAATATATGGTCTACACAGCCGGTATAAATATTGATTCTATGAGATTAATGAAAGGTGTTGACCATACTAGAACCAAATGTAATGATATCGCAAGCATTATCAGATTTTATGGTATTGAAGCAGCACGTCAAATTTTAATTCATGAATTAACAGCAACTTATGTTGCAGGTGGTTCAAATATTAACCAAAATCACTTGTCCTTGCTGATTGACCAAATGTGTCATACTGGTGAAATCACATCTATGGACCGTCATGGTTTATCCAAGATTGATATGGACCCTATTGCACGTGCATCATTTGAAAAGACAATGGACCATTTTGTTAATGCAGCTCTGTTTAACGAAAAAGACCAAATGAAATCAGTCAGTTCACGTATTGCAATTGGACGTGTAATTTCCGGTGGTACTGGTGTATTTGACTTGTTACTTGATACTAAGAAATTAGAAAACTCTGAATACACAGAAGATGAAACAGGTGGACGTATTACATTCACCCCATTAGAAGAAGAAGCTTTATTCCAGGACATTATGAAATACACAGTTGGCAAACATGATTTTTTCATGCCTGAAACCAAGTAAGTTTTCTATTAGAATTTTAATTTATAATTATATTTTTTAATAAACTAATTAATTAATTTATTAAAATATTATTCCAAAGTTAAATTTAGTAGACTTTATATTTTAAATGCTTGCACTCCAACCAATAGCCACATTATAAATAAAAGTATCTGCCCATGTTGTAAATGATATAACAAAATCTGTTGATGTAATATTGTTTACAGACATATTATATCTTAGATTTCTATTTTTGTCCACATCTAAAATGTACGGAGAAATGAAAACTTTTGGAATTCCTATATAGGGTACGGGAAATGTAACCTTAAGTGCTTTTGTTGTTGACCCTGATATTTGGCCAAAACTTATAATACCAGTTTGTGTATTTATTAAATCCCTTAATAAATCTTTGGTAAAGCAAAATCCATCTAAACATAACTTACCATCTCCAGTAATACTTGTGTTTCCAACTTTTAAACCATCAGAAGTTATATTCGTTTTGTCAACTTTTAAATTACTAGGTATTACGACAGTACCATCGTCCATTATGTCAAGAGCAGAACCAGCATTTTTACCATCCCCGTTATATCGCCAAAAAGATAATTTGTTACCATACTGACCAGTCATATTCCAAATAGACCAATCATTAGTTTGATCCGCTTTACCTGATTTTAACTCGTTTAAAATTCTCAATCTTCCACCTTCATTTGTCTTATTTGAAACGCTAATATTATCATTTGATGTAATTATATTTGTTTTTAAATTACCTGGAATAGTAAGTCCATCAGCTTGTAATTGGGTGGCAACGTTTGATAAATTTCTAATAGCTTCAACATCAGCCATATAAACTTGTTTAACTGCTTCTTTTATTTGGTCCATTGAACCAACATCAGCCATTGTTTCCACTTTATGTAACATAAAAATGTATGCAATTACAATTCCAAGAACAATTAAGAAAACTAAATCTATTTTCATATAATATTACATTAGAAAATTATATAAAATAAATATTAGATGAATCGATTATAGATATTTTTCAATCGATTCTGGCATTTCTTTAATATCCATTTTGTAGAAATGCTTCATTTTATTGAAAGTTTTAACATCAGTTGGATCATTCATTTTAACCATTGTAATTGCAACTCCTTTTTTATCAAAACGACCGCATCTACCAATTCTATGAACATATGTTTCCTTACTTAATGGTAAGTCAAAATTAATAACCATATTTACTTGAGGAATATCAATACCACGAGACAGTAAATCAGTTGTTAAAAGTAAACGTGTTTTACCATCACGAAAATCCTTTACTACTGTATCGCGTTCAGTTTGATTCATATTAGAATGAATTACTGTAATGGGGAAATTATTTTGTTTAAGATTTTGTTCAAGCCATTCGACTTTTCTTATGGTGTTACAAAAAATAATGGCCTGAGATGTTGAAACCAAATTATACAAGTCTAATAAAGTATCAAATTTAAGTTCTTCAGTTTCCACATCCAAATAAAATTGACTAATCAAGTCAACAATAACCTCGTTATTTTTAAGAAGTACCTTAATTGGTTCATGGGTAAATTTTTTACTTGCATTAAATAAGTTAAGTGACATTGTTGCGCTAATAAGTACGATTTGAATTCCGCTAGGTGCCTTATCAATAATTCCCTGAAGTTTCTCACTAATTCCATCAGCTAACAGTTCATCAGCTTCATCCAATACTAAAAATTTAACTTTATGAATATTAATTTTTTTTTCAGTTATCATATGCGCAATACGTCCGAGTGTACCGATAACCATAGATGATTTTTTAAGGTCATTTCTGTTTTGGTTAACATCAGTACCACCAACACATTTAGTAATTTTATAATTGGTATATTTGGCAAGATTTAATGCAACATCATTTACTTGGTCGGCAAGTTCGCGAGTTGGAGTGATAATGATTCCTTGACAACCAACTTCAGTTGACTCCAAACGATTCATTACACCAAGTAAATATGTTGCGGTTTTACCAGTACCAGATTGTGATTGCAAAATACAATCTTTACCGGTATTGATGGAACCAATTCCTTTAATTTGGATTTTTGAAGGTTGGGTAAATCCATGTAAATAAACCCCTTTAAGTAAGTCTTCATTCAGATTAAGACTATCAAAATTATCTGATTCTGTATTATTTTCCATTGTTATTATATAACCACACAGTCTCTTTAAGTATTTTTTGCATTTTTTTTCAATTCATTATAAATATGATTTTCCCCTCCTACATGTTTAACTATAGGATTAAATGTTTGTTTACAAACAGCACATTTTCTATGAGAAATAAACCAGTATTTAACTTGGTCATTGGAATAATCAAAACAATTTGAACATGTTGGACATTCAACGTATTCATTACAAATAGTTTCATATGTGATTGAACAAATAGTATCCTTAAGTTTTGGTTTAATGATTGGGTTATCAATATCCAATTGCACAATTAAGAAACTATGTAAAAGAACAAGATGTGATAATGATTTAGTATAGGCAATAAAATTTTTATTCATACGATAAAATCCAGGAACATTAACATCGCCAACAAAATAACTGGTGCATGTTTGAAGATATTTATGTTTGTTTATTGTTTGAACAATTGGCTTGATTGATTCGATGGTTTTTATTTTATCATTAAAGTTAAATACATTTGGATTCCGAATATATTTTTCAATTAACTGATTATAATATTTCTTAACTTTAAGCATCCCATTAAGTTTATTTCGAATGTTTTGTGGAAAATTCTTTTGGGCCCGAGAAAACATAGTTTGTTTTTTGACTTTTGGTATTTTAACTTGGTCATAATTTGAACTGGGTGGTTTAGGTTTTGTAAATTGAAATTGCTCTTTGAGTTTTTTTATTTTTTTACTATAATTGCTATTTTTAATTTTATCATAGAAAAATTGGGGTTTCTTTGGTTTTGACCCATAAGTCCAATCTATAACTGGATTACCTGTCAAATATACATCCATTGCCCCATACGCTACCAACTGCATTAAGCCTCCCATTGGTATTTTTTTATAATATTAAATTACCTAAACTTTAAATCTTTTTGGCTGCCAGAAAAATTGAAAACCATATTGAAAAATACTAATGGGAATAATACTATACATATGACTATTAAATATTCAACATTATCCCATACTAATCCTGAGGAAATTACCCTAAATAAAATAAATATAGGCTCAAAGGGATTAGTTAAATATGCCCATCCAAAATATGGCAAATTTCATGTGTTAATTTTAAGGCTCCCAGTCTGTAAACTTGATAAATACCCTGTTGAAAATATGCAAGCATTTAAAAATGCTGATGGTAAAGTTCCAGTAAGCTTAAAAATTCCCGTGGATGCTCAATTTACAACCAATCCAGTTTATATGTTTATTCAGGCTATTCTTGAAAAATATGGAAACAAACAAAAGCCTGAAAAAAAGTATCCAGTTTATGATCCCAACAAAGAATCCAATTACATTAAAATTAAACATATGGATTCATATGATTCATATTCAGTTACAGAAATATTTAATGAATCAGACATTAAAATAAGAACAAAGACTCATAATTTAACATCAATTGCAGACTTGTATGGACTATTTAGTTCAGGAATGCAAGTTGTCCCGTATGTTATGTTATATTTTCACAAAACTCCAGCTGGTGATTTTGTAACATTAAGACCAGTTAAATTTTATATTGGAAAATCGTTAACGATGGAACAAATTGACTATGTTAACAAAAAATCAAGATATGTTCCAACTCCAAAATCAGATTTTTATGATGCTAATCAAATTGCAAGACCAGTTTCAATAAGTGACTTTGCAGATTTTATAAAAGATTCTAATTCTACAAATTTAGATGAAAACACGCATTCCCAATTAGATATGACTGTTAGTAATTTAGATATTATTTGTTAATTTATTTGTTAGGTTAGGTTATTTATGGTTTAATGCAGCCAATATAGCAAATATAGCCAATATAGCAAATATATCAACTATAGCAAATATAGCAAATATAGCCAATATAGCAAATTGACAATTATTTGGGATATTGCCAAGCTAAAAAAAATTGATTTTAATATATATTGAACTCAATCTCTTTATATGGTAATGGCCTCTAAATCAGCAAAAGAAATGACTACTAATTATTCCGACGTCGATGTTACCAGACTTGGTTTTACCGACCTTGAAGAAAACACCCGTTCAAAAGGACAAAAGATTGCCTATCCTCGTTATGACCATCCTACTCACGGTACTGATTCTCCTCTTTTCATCCAATTTCCTTGGGTAAATTTAAATTCTTATGGTATTCCCCGTCTTGGTGAATATTATTCTGATGATTCTCAACGTTCATTCGTAAAGATTCCTCTTGACCAATCTATTCCTGAAGTTAAACAATTCAGTGAACTTCTTCAAGCAATTGATGAAAAGATTGGTTCTGATGAATTTAAAGAAAAGATGTTTGGTTCTAAAGCTTCAAAATATGAATACCAACCCATTTATCGTCTTCCTCAAGAAGAAGATGAAGATGCCAAGAAAGACCCTAACAAGAAAGATTATGGTCCTCGTCACCCTTACATGAAACTTAAGATTGATACTACTTATCCTGATAACAAGGTTAAATCAATTGTTTTCACTTCTATTCCTGGTGCTAACGGTAAACGTACCCGTACCAAGGTAGATGGAATTAGTTCTATTGATGATATTTCATCTCATATTTGTTTCATGAGTAAGATTCGTCCTATTGGTCGTCCTGTTAAACTTTGGGCTCAAGCTCCCAACAAGAAGGACCCCACTTATGGTCTCACTTTTAAGATGGCAAAGGTAGAAGTTGAACCTCCTTCCAAGTCCAATTCAAATGTTAAACAATATCTTGAATCAGATGCTTTCCTTGATTCTGATGAAGATGAAACTATTGAAACTGTTAAACCTGCAGTTACCACTAAAACTACTGCAAGTGCTTCAACTAAGACTCCCACTAAACAAGTAGCACAAGTTGATTCAGATGAAGAATCCGAACAAGAATCAGATGAAGAATCCGAAGAAGAAGTTGCCAAGCCTGTTGCAAAGGCAGCGGCAAAGGCTCCTGTTAAACAAGTTGCTCAAGTAGATTCTGACGAAGAATCAGATGAAGAAGATGTTAAGCCTGCTAAAAAAGCACCCGCAAAGGCAGCAGCTAAAGCACCTGCTAAATCTAAAAAGTCATCAGCTTAAATAATTTCTAATTAATACTTATTTTATTTATAAAAAATAAATATAGTTAAAATTTGATTTTAAATCTATTTAAGGAATATTTATTTATATAAAACATATAGAGTATGAATTATCAAGAACCCTTACGAACAAGTAATGTTGATTTTTCAAAAATAGTTTATCCTAAAACCCGTTCAAATCAAAACAAAAAAATAGTTTTAGTTAAATATAATGAAAAAGGAAAATTAAAAAACTTTGTGTTTCAAACACCAACCTTGTTAAATTTAACAAAACCAGAATTTAACAATGGTTATGCTGAACTTGAATTGGCTCTTGTGGGTAAAGAAAAATCTAAAGTAGCAAAGTTTATGAAGTTTTTAAATGAATTAGAAGCTAAAGTAAAATTTGACGCCCAATTTAATGCATCCAGTTGGTTTAATATTGATGAAGATAATACAACAATAAATTTTCAAAAAATTATTAGAGAGTCAGATGATTATGCTAATGGAACTATAAAAATTAAAATAATAAGAAACAATGAATTTGAAACAATGGTTCAATTAAATAATTCAAAGAGAATAAGTATTGAATCAATTCCTGAGGATTCATGGTGTAAAATGATATTAGAATGTTATGCAGTTTGGGTAAATGCGAATAATGATTTTGGCTTATTTTTTAGACCGGTTTTGGTTTCGTTCACACCAAAAGAAAAAGATATTTATAACTATAAATTTTTGGACGAATCTGATGAAGAAAATGATTTTGAAATACCTGATACTGAAATTAATAATAACATATTTATGAAAATTGATCCAAGAAATAGATCTAGGGGTAAATTAAATGAATCATCAACTCAATTAGATTTACAAGAATTAGTTCAACAATTGGAATCAGATGAACACCAAAATACATCTGATATTAAATTATCAATTATTAATGTACCAAGTGCTAATACCAATATTAATGTTAACGATTTGTCTGGACAGGGTAATCAAGCAAACCAAGCAAAATCAACCAATAATCTCAATATAAATATTCAACCAGGTCATTTTTCTGAAAGTACAAGTTCTGATTCAGAGTATGAAAGTTCCAGCTGTGATGAATCGAGTAATGAACGTTTAGTGGATGCGGAAACTTCTGACAATTAATTTTTATGTTTTAAATACTAATAATAATTATTATTTAATGACTTAAAGACATTTCTTTATTATATAATATATTGGTACTTAAGATGACTGTCTTAGAATCCACAAGGTTAAATCAGGAAGTTTTTAAAGAAATTCAAATTACTTCCCAAGAAAATATGATTGTAAAATCTCTTGAAAAATTTTATGAACAAACAGATAATAATAATTTGTTCATACCCATTGTAAACTCTGAATCAAAAATATCAATTAGGCTTATTGATCATTTTGTAACAAAATATTCAAAAACAAATAAAGTTTCATATAAATTAAAAGAAAATGATGTTGAACAAACATTTTCTGTGCATTCATCTTACAAGCAACAATTAAAGCGTTATCAAAAAAGACATTTTGACCCTTTCAGTCGTGGCGATAGAATACCTTATTTTATGGCAGACTCATGTGTTATAACCACAATTGGCCAATTAAATTTTTTCAATTGGTTTATTGCTAAGAAAGTTCATGAGTATATTTTGGCAAACCATGATGCAATTGAAAATGATATGAACAAGAAAAATAAATTAGATAAAAAGAAAGTGAAAAAAGAAAAGAAACAAAAAAAACCAACTAAAGCACATATTACAACAAACTCTTCTAATATGATGGCTTCTGGTACCGGATATAAACAACAGGGAGCTCCTGGATTAATGATGTTTTCTGAACCAAAAACCGAAAAAATTATTGTTTCTTTTTCGTTCATTTAATTAACCTAAAATAATAGCTTAATTAAAGGAAATAGTGCTTATATTGGGGTTAAAACACCCGTTTTACATATATGGAAATATAAAAAAAATTGATAATTAAATATATTGTTGAATGGGCCATATATAGTAATGCCATCTAAGAATAATAAAGTAAAAGATACAGTTAAAGCCGAAGAAACTACTTCTAAAAAGGCAACTAAGAAGGTAGCCGAAGAATCTGATTCTGAGGAAGAAGTCGTTCAACAAACTCAAACCAAATCTAAAGCCAAGGCCACTAAAAAGGCTGCTCCTGTTGAAGAACCTGAATCTGATGAATCTGAAGATGAAGTTGAAGCTCAAGCTGATTCAGAAGATGAATCCGAATCAGAAGAAGAAGCTGATGCTGCCGATGCTAAAGGTAAAAAGAAGGAAAAGAAACAAAAAGAAACTTTTGAAGAACTAACTGCTCGAATTGATACTCATCGTACTGGTATGAAGAATATTGATAAGGAAATTAGTGAACTTGAAAAGACTCTTAAATCTAAAGAAAAGGAACGCAACGAACATGAACGCCAACTTAACAGTGCACTTAAACTTCTTAGTAAAACTCATTCCGATGAAGTTACTAAGGCTCTTAAGGAACGTCCCAAACGTAAGGGTAACGTAAATGGTGGATTTAACAAGGAACAACCTGTTCCTGAAGTTCTCCGTACTTTCCTTGGTCTTGCTGAAGGTGCCACAATGGCTCGCCCTAAAGTTATGAGCGCACTTAACAATAAGTTTACTGAACTTAAACTCAAGGACGGACAAAACACTACTCTTGACAAGACCACTGCTAAAGCTCTTGGTCTAGGAAAAACAGGTGAAGGTAAAGTAATTAAATTTACTGAATTCCAAACTTTCCTTGCTTCTTTCTATCCCAAAGCTGAAACTGAAGTTAATATCTAAATATTAAATTTTGTTTAATTTATTCTTAATATTGAATATATATTTATTATTTTAATAATTGTCTGTGTATTTGTTATTGCACCAATAATTAGACTCCTAGTCTAATTGTAATAATGACACTAACAATTTTGTTAGGATAATTGTAATAATGACACCTTTAGGCTCGTTATAATAATTAGACTCCTAGTCTAATTGTAATAATGACACTAACAATTTTGTTAGGATAATTATTATCAATTGGATTTTTAATCCAATTGTAATAATGACATTCTAGAAGACTCGAGTTTAACAAATGGTTTTTGAATAAAGCCAATATTTAAAACAGTTTCAATTAATTTATTTAAATCTTTAATTTCTCCCATTTTATTTTCCACAAAATATTTAAACATCAAATACTTTAATATATAATATGATAAAGCAGGTGTTGTTTGATTTATTTTTATATTAGATTTTTCTTTCCAGTCTCCAAGTTGAAAATGTGAATTGAGTGCCATTGCCTGGTTTTCAATAAATGCAAATTCAAGCTCAAGTAGTTTACTAATTGATTCTTTTGTTAACATTGATAAATATATCAAGTGGTAATATATTGCCCAAAAATCAGTTATTGCTTCATAAAAACTACTTGGTCCATTTATTTTAAATTTATTTTCTACATGGTGGTTTCTCATATCCATATCAAGAAAATGAATTATTTCATGTAAAGTTACTTTTTCAAACTCTTCATATCTCCAAACAAACACATAATTATCATTAAAGTCAGTATATCCACCATTAACATTTGTTATATTAATTTTTTTGTTTTTATTTGGAAAATACTTTTTTAAATTTGATAGAACCAAATAAATTTTAAATTTTTTGTGGGTATTAGCAGACTTAATTTTTAAATATTCACCGATATATATTAGGTATTTAATTCTTTTAACAATTTTTTGAATTAGCTGGTTTGTTGTTTTAATAAAAATTACATTAACAATATCTGAGTAATTTTCTTCACCAGGAGTATTCCAGGATATTTTAAATACTTTATCATGGTTTACTAAATCCTTATCTAACATTTTTGTGTCAACCCATGCAACATCAGCTATTTCTGCTATTTTATTTTCTGTAACAGCAAGCTCAATTTCAGTTACTGGCTCAAGTAAATAATTTATTTTTGTTTGTTTAATAAATTCAATTATTTTTTCCCTTTCTTTTCTTAATTCATTAGCCAATGGATTAGTATTACCCAATGTCACTTGATTTTTAAAATGCCCAATATTGGATTTTGTAAATTCAGACCAAGACATTATAATTAAATATTTAATTATAATAGTTTGGAAAATTATTTGATAATATTATGAAAAATATTGTTTTAACAAATTTGCTTTTTCTTCAGAGTCTTCATAATCTAAATACAACTTTATGCCCAAGTTATGGTCTGGTAATTTTACGTTTGTGTTAACATTTTGCCCATTTGATATATCAATTAAATATCCATCTCTACTTGGTACCCAGTTTTGAATAGAAATAACTTTATTTTCACCCAAGTCCAAGTGTATATCCAGTCCATAAATTAATTCATACAAGCTCATTGATTGTTCAATTAAAATTAAGTTTTCTGTCCAAACTAAATTATTGGGTAGATTTAATTTTATAATTAAATTGCCATAATCTCCATTATCCATATCACCAGCACCAACAAAAACAATATATGGTTTTGATAAATTAAAAACAAATGTTGATGTTATTTCTTCATCTTCCATATTTCTCTTTATTTTTATTTTTCTTTTAGTATGATTAGCAATATCACCAAGTTTAATGCTCAAGTCAAGTTTAATATCAAGCTTATTTACTTTTTGAAAACACATCGGTAAATGATAAAAATACTCAGCACAAGTTGAATCATACATATCCATATCAGACTCAGAACAATTAATAATATTAGCAAAATCTTTACGAGGAACGATTCCTTTTGAAAAAAACGCCAAAATTTCGCCAACATTAAGTGCACGAAAAAAATTAGCAAAGTTTTTTTGTAAATAGTCAAAGTCAGTTCTTTCTAAATTAATTCCATATTTTTTAAGTTCAGGAAGGTCAATATTTTCCCTTATAATTTTTTCGAGAATTTCCACAAAACCAGTCCGTTCAGTTTGATTCATTTTTTGATATTCTTGTCTAGACTTTGGGTCAATTAATATTTCATACGCAGTTTGTATTTGTTGAAAATGTTCAGCTGCTCCTGGTGTTTTATTTCTATCTGGGTGATATTTTTTAACAAGCTTTAAGTATGACTTTTTAATTTCTACTTCAGAGGCATTTGGTTTAATCTCAAGTATCCCGTATAATTCCATTTTTTTCTATTATATATATTTAAAACTTTAATCTTTATATTAGATATATATTAAATTTATTATGGAAAATAATATTTTCGTTAAAATGAAAAGGGATAAATTTAATCCTGACATTGATATTAAATTAAAAGGGAAGGAATCAGAAAGAGAAAAAACCCGTTTTGATTTAACAACATCAATTTATAATCCAATTACTGGTGTTGTACCTGCCCAAATTAGATCTAATAATGATTTAATCCTAGAAAGAGATTGTGCATATTCAAGCACAGATATTAAACGTTTAATAATGGAAAAAGAAAATGAACGTGTATCTCAGGATATTCAATACAAACCAGTTAAAACAAAAGTAATTAATAATAATCCACAAAGCGCCCAGGTTACTCCAAATTATAATAACCAAGATAACTATAACCAAACATCAAGAACTAATTACATTGAAACATATGAAGAATTGAAAAGAGGTTCTGCACATATTAAAGATGAGCAGGAAAAAACAGTTATTAATAATAAAGAAAAATATAATAATATTCTTGATGGACTTAAAGACTTGGGAATTATTAAATAGTAATGAACTCAAATTTACAAATAACAGAATCTGAAGTATTTTCAAATCTTATAAATAAAATTGAACAGGCAAAAACACATTTAAATCAAATATATACACATACACTAACAACAGACAGTGTAAAAAATATTCAATATTTGGAAAAATTAAATGAGATATCATCAATAATTCATAACTTAAATGCTATATCTGAAGATTTATATAATGAATATATTTTAGGTTTACCAGAAAACACATTATCAAACGAAGAAAAAGAAAAGCAAATACAAATAGCGCATAACAAAAAAATATATAGTACATTTGCACCATATATGTTGTATATGGGTATTATGCTTCAAAATACAACTCGTCAATAAATATTTAAGTTTAGTTTTATAAAAATAAAATTCTTTATAAAATTAAATGGACGACAAAAAATCGAATAAAGTCGACTTGGATAATTATTATCCAACCGTTGATAAAAATATTTTAGAAAATCTTTGTTCCAATACAAATATTAAGAATTTAATTTACTTATCTTCACAGATGGATTTAAATCCTTTTAATAAAAAGAATAAAAAATGGCAACTTAAAAATAAAGATAAATTCATAAAAGAATGTGAACAGGTTAAAAAGAAAGAATTAAAAGACTTTTCTACCACACTAACAAATTTGGCAAAATTAGGTTCCAATAACACGATTGAAGTTAAAAATATATATAAAAATTTTGAATACAAGTTAGATAATTTAGATAAAATAATTACATGTGCAAATAATATTGAGACAGTTGATTTTCCAATTGATAAGAAAGAGAAGAAAGATAAAAGTAAAACAACATATATTGTTGAACATGAACCTTATTCTCAATCTAATGTAGTTAGTTTTGATATTATTGGTGGAAAACAAGAATTGGTATCCGGAGAAAAAACAAAAACATCAAAACCCAAACTTACCAATCAAACAAACCCAGCAAACACAGTTAAAAACAAAGAAAAAATTGTGGAAATTAAAGCAATAAATAATGTAAACACTCCATCAGAAACATCAGAAAATGGTGATTACTTAGAATGTTACGGAAATTGTTAAAGCTTAATTATATGTTTCAATAAATTCTTTTACACTAGAAAAATCTCTAGGGCCGACATATTCAATTGCTTTACCACCTGTTTTTAAAATAAGTGTAGGAAATCCTTCAATTTTATATTTGCTAATTTCATTTGCATTAGCTTCAGAGTCAAACATTACAAAATCAACTTTTGATTCCATTTTTTTTTCCAAATCTTTCCATGTAGGTTTAAAGGCAACACAATGTGGGCACCATTCTGCTTTAAATAAATATAATGTTGGTTTATCAAGTTTATTGGCAGCACCACCAGTCATGTTAAACTTTCCAAGTTTTTCTTGAGATTTTAATTTAAGATATTTTGCTTTATACTTTAAATATTTTTCTTGATAATTCATATATTATAATATTAGATAAATATTTTTTATAAAGCTAAATAATGGAACAAAATAAAAATTTACCAAATGAAACTGTAATTAAAACAGATATTACAAACCAACCAAAATCATTTTCTATGGATAAATCATCAATTCTTGTTATGATATTGTTATTTATGTTTTCATCAAAGTTATGGGATATTGCATGGGATATTGGAAAATCCTTGTTGTATATAATTATTATATTGTATTTGTTGAGTTATATAAATCAAGACTTGGCAGACAATATTAAAAATATTATCCATGATTTTACTAATGTTAACGCAAATAGTAACTTTGTAACTGACATGTTAGCTAAAATTTCATCTAAGGTTTCTAACTTGCTAAGTACACAAAAACAACCAAAACCTGAAGTTTTACCTGTTGATAATATAGTTGAAGGTTTTACAACCAAAACTCACCCAAGTTTATATGATGGAACAAGTGGTATTGGTGGCTATATTGGGAAAAATTTAGCAAATATTCCAAGATCTGATTCAAAAAATATTTTTTATTAAAATAAATAAAGAGAGTCTGTAATAACAATATCTCTGATTAACTTTTCTTGATAACCATCTATGGTATTTATTAATTTAATATTATTAAATATCTTAGCAATTGATTCGATATTTTTCATTAGGTTTACCACACGCAAAACAGTTTTAATAAAGTTTCCTTGAAAACCATTAAATTCGCTGGCAATTTGTGCCCAAGTAAAACCATCCGCCCAATTTTTCACTGAGTTAAATTCAGACAAATCTAAATTCCAAGATAACCAAGTTGGATAAGGTAACTTGTTATTAAGTTCAGTTTCTTTAGTTGAGTATAATTGAATATGTGACTCCATATTATGTAAGATTTCTTTACATTTGTCATCACACAACAGGTCATTAACATAAATGTCTTCTTGTGATTTACCTTCAGATAAAAATATAGACAAAACTCCAGCTAATTCAGGAAAACTTAAATCATCAAAATAGTTCGACTGAATGAGTTCGCCAAGTAAAAATCCATTACATTCATTTGTTTCGGAAATAATTTTTCCAATTTTACTTAGTTGAAAATCAGTTCCAACATAACCAAACTCCATTAAGAACCCAAGAATTAGTTCAACCTGAGTTTTAATTTTATTTTGTCCTACTTCAAGATTTATTTCCAAGTTTTTTATTTGAGTTTTCATATTGTAATATTTATTAATAGCATCCAAGTCTTGTCCTGGTATTTGTTTCATTATTTGGGTTTTTTCTTGCAGGAGTTTTTTTTCTAATTTTGGAGCTAAGCGAAAAATTCCCCCGAATGGTTTTAGTTTTGATTCAATTTCCTGAAGTTTAACGTACTGGTTTAGTACTTGTTCGCTTAAATTTAAAGTTTTTTCAATTTGAACAATTTGTTCTGATAACTCAGTGTATTGGGTTTTAATTCTTTCAAGTATGGTTGAATCCTGTAAATTTAAAAGGGAGTTTTTACAGTTTGTAATAACCCGGTCTGTTATAATTTCCATATTTACTTGGTTTGAATCGGTTAAGTTTTCAATTAAATATGAAATTTGTTTTAGCACATAAATTGGATCGATTGAGAATTTAGATTGGATTTTTTGTGGAGGCGCCATAACCATTGATTTTGCTTCTGATTCTGACATAAAATTTACTGTTGGTAAAATTACAACATGACCAACAGGGTCTTTGCCTCTTCTTCCAGCTCGTCCAGCCATTTGTCCATATTCTTCCGGACGTAAAATTCTTTTTGTGCTGGCTCCATCAAATTTAGTTAATTGACAAAATACAACAGTTTTTGTTGGCATATTTACACCCATTGCAAATGTTTCAGTTGCAAGTAAAACTTTAATTAATCCCTGCGAATAAAGAATTTCAACCACTTCTTTTAAAATAGGAACCATTCCAGAGTGATGAATACCAATACCATTTGAAACTAACTTTTTTAAATTTATCCATTCTTCTGACGTTTCATATAGTTTAGAATACTTGAGTAAATGGACATTCCAAATTTTATTTATGGTAGATTGTTCATCTGCTGTAACAAATGTCCACGGTATTTTTCGTGCATATTGTTCAAGTAAAGACCTGTTAAGCAAAAATACATTGCACGGTGTCATTTCTGAATCAAATAAATGTTTTATACAATTAAAAAATGTATCAATCGAATACTGATGTTTTGCATAATATTTGTTAATATCTGCTTGACATCTTGACCAAACACCTTCTCGCCAATCATGGTCCCCATATAAAAAATAATTAATTGATCCGACTGTTGGTACATGGTCATTATCTTTTTGGTGTTTTTGAAACCAAATACCGTGTTGTAAAGGCACGGGTCTCTTATTAGTAGTTGTTAGGTGGCAAGGAATTTGTTTTAAGTTACCAACCCATCGAGCCATTTCTTCAGCTCCAGTTATAGTTGCACTTAACATTACTAATTGAATTGATTTTGGTAAATTGATAATAATTTCCTCCCAAACTTTACCTCGGTCGGGATTATTAATAAAATGAACTTCGTCTAATACAACACAACCAACATCCCCAGGATTAAATGTCCACTCATAAATTTGGTCATCTTGTTTACGTAATAAACTATTACGAAGAATTTCTGCGGTCATAATTAGCAAGTCACCAAGAGGATTTATTTTAATGTCCCCAGTCATTATACCAATTGATTTATCTGGAAATTGTCCTGACTTGATTAATTGGTCAGAAAATTCAGCGTACTTTTGATTTGATAGGGTTTTAATTGGTGAAGTATAAACAACCTTCTTTCCTTCAGTTAAACACTTGGCAATTGCATATAATGCTAAAACTGTTTTACCCGAACCTGTATGTGCGGTAATTAAAACATTTTCATTGTTTGCAATTGCATTAGTTCCATGTAACTGAAAATGATCAAGTGGATAGGGAAACTTGTAGTATTCTGGGGGATTTGGTCCGGTATAGTTATTTGTATGTGATTTATAAAATTGTTCCATTAACATTTTTACTTAATAGGTAATAAAAGTAAAAAAATCAATTTTTTTAATTTAACATCTGGTTTGAAGCCATGATAATATCTTTACATAAACATAATTTGGTGTCAAGTCATCTTGTGAATTTGGAACAAGTACACAATGTTCTGACTCTGGTAATATTACAAGTTCTTTATCTGTTGAACTGATTTTGTTAAACACTCGTTTGCTCCCATCCGGTGTAGTAATTTTGTCACGCAATCC